>Ga0209613_1000021_pt1 | contig 240281 bp, 205 predicted proteins | sample BioC13SIPDNA_2_FD_185747 | JGI IMG/M metagenome (GOLD analysis project Ga0209613, IMG submission 185747) | Anaerobic biogas reactor microbial communites from Washington, USA - Biogas_R2_A C13 SIP DNA (SPAdes) (version 2) | ecosystem: Engineered > Bioreactor > Anaerobic > Unclassified | place...
CTCCCTGGCCGGCTTGAGCGGAGCCCTTGAAGGCTCAACCTCAAGCCGGCCAGGGAGATATGTCATGCCTGATGCTGGTACTCCTGTCGCAGCCGTGAAAATCTTTCACAAAGAAACGTCATGAGCCGAATATTACACACACGGTGAACGGACTGACCGCCAACGCCCTGCTCCCCTGGAACGCGTCCGAAGATTCTTATATGGGGGCTTCTGCGGGCGGGCGACAATACGCGGGCTGGTTCTCCCGCGTCTGCATCCGGCGTGCGAACGGTACGGAGATTCAGATCGGCTGGGATATCGCTGGGATCGGGATGGCGTACTATTCACCCCCATTACCAGGGCAAGTCCCTCACTACTCCGGATACATCCAACGCAGCTGGGACAATCCGCCGACCATCACGCTCAACCCGGGGGATGCCATTAGAATAGACGAACACGTGTATGTGTCCGGTGGGGGAAGCGTATCGGCCACTTTTATCTCACCACCGCTATGGGGGGGGCAGTTGTCTGACGCATCCTGGGTGTTCAGCAGATATGTGGATTTCGACTTTGTCGATGGGTACTATCCCTATTACGATATGACGTACGCCGGACTGCAGTATGGATCCGTCAGCTACGTCGGCAACCTGCTCAGGGGACCTTCGACGCGATCGATCCCGGTATCCTTCAGCTTCCAGCCGGATTCATCCGCCGCGCCGTCCAACCACGTACCGGCCGGCACGGAGTTCTTCTCCCCGTTCATGGGCTTCGGATGGAGATGACCGCCATGAGAAGGGCTGCACTCCTCGCCGCCGCCATCGCGTTCCTCGCCCCCTGCCCTCCCCTTTTCTCCCAGCCCGCCGACCCGCCCTGGCCGATGTTCATGCACGACGCGAGGCGAAGCGGGGCGAGCGAGCGCCAGGGGCCCCTCTCGGTCGCGCACGGAAAGACATACTATGCATCCGGCTACACTTCGATCTCGCCGGCGGTAGTCGGCTCCGACGGGACAGCATACCTTGTCCTGTCGGACTCGGCGTATCGGCCGTCGCCGAATCTGTTCGTGGCCGTCACGGGATCGGGCCCCTCCCCCGGCTCTCTTCGCTGGTCATACCTTCCCCAGGTGTACGACCCATATTCCTACGAGGGTTTCGGTGTCCCTGCCATCGGTCCCAACGGGCTACTGCACCTTCCCGGCGAACGGCTCTACGCCATTCGCACCGACCCGGGGTTCGAGGGCGCGCTCGCGTGGTCCTATGCGGAGAACACGACTGCACCGGTGGTATACGGCGGGAATGTGTATGGATCATCATGCGCCACTGTCTTCTCGCTCGACTCGTGCGGATGGATGCGATGGAGCTACCAGAAGGCGGAGGAGCATTTGGACAGGGTCGCGCTGGGGACCGACGGGTCGGTGTACGTGTCGGGGTACGCGCTGGACTCCGACGGAACGTTCAACTGGTCCTTCAATACCGGTGCATGCTCTCCCGCGGTGGGAACCGACGGGAGGATCTATCTGACGGCGGGCGTCGACAGGCTGTGGGCCCTCGACCCGACGGGTTCCCTCGCGTGGACGTATGCGCTCGGCAGCACCGCGGGACACTCCGCCGCGTGTAGCCCCGAGGGGGACATCCTCGTCACCGCCAACGACGGTCTGCTCCGCTGCATCGGTTCTGCGGGCACTCTCCGGTGGTCATACGCCGGCATGAACGTGCATTGGCCCGCGCTGGGGGTGGACGGGACGGTATACGCCTCATACGCCGGGAGGATGGTCTGTGCGCTCGATTCAAAGGGCGCATTGCTATGGTCACACAACACCGTCCTCAACCAGACGCTGGGGCTTTCCCTGGGCAACAACAGCGTGTTGTATGTTAACGCCCGCATTTCCCCCACCTCGGAGAACTCAAAGATGTTCACGCTGTACGATCCCTCCCTCCCCCCGACACCCACCCCCGCGCCGACGCCGACACCCACCCCCACGCCGACGCCGACACCCACCCCTACGCCGACGCAGACTCCGACGCGCGTGCCCACTAGTGCGCCCACGCGCACGCCGACGCCCGCGGCCACGGGGACTCCAACTCCCCCGCCGACGCCCGCGACCACGGAGACTCCAACTCCCCCGCCGACGGCCACGCCGGACTCCGGCGTCGTGCTCGTGCCCAGCGGCACGATCTTCTCCCCCGGAGATCCGCTCACGCTGGGGATACGGGTCTCCATCTCGATCTGGGCGCGGTTCGACGCCTACCTCTTCGCCGTGACCCCCGTCGGCACCTGGACCATCCTGCTCGACGGCGGCATCCGGCCGGGCATACACCCCGTGGCGCGGAACGTCCGCCGGCTCGATGCCCCGTTCCGCATGACTGTCCTCGATCGGTTTCCCCTGCCGGCAGCGATCGCCGGATGGACCACGCTCTACCTCGTCACGGTCAACGCGGGGCACATGCCCCCCGTGACCGACCCGTCACAGCTCACGATGAACACCCACTACGTCATCACCGTTGACAGGCGGACGATCGAGGTGTGGTAGGCTCGCCTTCGTCCATGCCCCCCGCAGCGCCGACTTCCCTGCGCAACTCTTCCTTTGACGTATATGCTGCAACTGATCGGTTGCAGCGGATCCACGGATGCACATGAGAACAACACCATTTCCAGCCCGAGTCCTCGATGACGCCGGCCGGATATCTCCCCGCGGGTACGGAAACCTACGACGAGGCCCGCAGCTACGGGTGGCGATAGGGAGAGAGAGCCGGCGCGATCGAGGAAGATGCACTATCGCCCCCGGGAAGAAGCCCTTCCTCCGAGATCCCTTTGCGTGCGGCTTTGCGTACGCAACGTCCTGTGGTAGTATAGCCCCCGCATGAACAGGTGTGCTTCGATCATCTTCATCTCTGTCCTGGCGCTGGCCCTCGGGCTGCGCCTCTTCCTCTGCGCCCTCCCCACCGAGACCCTCATCGTTCCCTCCCTCTTCGACGACTCGTTCATCGGCCTGAAGATGTCGCGGAACATGGCGCAGGGGATATGGATAAGCTGGGACGGCCAGACCAAGACCAACGCCCTCACGAACCCCGGCTTCCTCGTCTTGATGGCCCCGATCTACCGCCTTTTCCTCGGGAGGTGGGACTTCGCCCTTCACGTCATCCTGGGCATCTCCGCACTCGCGGACGCATTGACGATCGTCCTCCTCTATCGTTTCGTCTCGTTCCTCGCGGGGAGGCGTGCGGGGCTCCTGGCCTCCCTCCTCTGGGCGTTCAACCCCTTTGTCATCTCGTTCGTCCTGAGCGGGTCGGAGCACGCCTTCGAGTCGCTCGGCTTCATCGCCTGCGTTTCGTACTACGTGCGGACGATCAAGCTCGGCGACAAGCAAACCGCGGGGCGGTTCCTGCTGCTTGGGCTCATGCTGGGCGTGACGGCGATGTTCCGCGTCTCGCTCCTCTTCCTCTTCGTCTTCACCCTCCTCGACACGGTGTGGAGTTCCGTCCGCTCCGGCTCTCTCGGGCGAGGAGCCGTGCACGCATTCCTGATGACCGCCGCATTCACCCTCGTCATCTCCCCGTGGATGCTCTACAGTTATCGCGAGTTCGGGACGGTCATGCCGCACAACGCCGGGCTGATCTCGTACTACAATCACAATCTCTACATGCTCTCCCATCCGGGGGCGCTCAACTGGCTCCAGGCCGAGACCCGGTTCCTACTGAACGCCTTCAACATCCTCTTCGAGGTCTTCGGCCTCGGGCACCTCTCCCTCTCGAACCCGTACCCGGTCCACGTGCTCGGCGGGATCGCGTTCTCCGACCTTGTCATGGCCTTCCGGGCCGCGTGCATCCTCGTCGGCGGGGCCCTCCTGTACTCGGCGGCCAAGAGGCTCGCCCGCGGTGCCCCGGCGCTCTCCAGGTTCGCCCCCCTCGGCTTCGTCTTCGTCACCGTCCTCTTCCTGACGCTCTACTACGGCGGCGTCCAGTGGAAGCTGGACAAACGCTACTTCATCGGGGCGATCATGCTGTTCGCGATCGCCGTCCCGGTCCTCGCGGTGCGCGTCGTCGACGCCGTCTGGAGGGAACGCAAGAGCCGCGCCGCGGTCTTCATCGCGGCGGGCGCGCTCATCCTGCTCAACTACTCCGCCCTCGGCTACCAGGTCTGGGAGAAGGGTCCCGAGTCGGTGGGGGCCTACTCGGTCAACCACCGCTCCATGTTCAGGGGGGCCATGTGGGTCAATAGGAACCTGCCGCCCGGCGCGGTCATCGGCGCATTCAATCCCGGCATCTATGGATACTACGTCGACAACCCGGTCGTGGACCTCGTCGGCATCGCCAACAAGGAGGCGTGGGACGCGGCGCGGGAGCGAAGGCTGTTGGGGTACATCTGGGACAAGAAGGTGGACTACATCCTCGACTTCTACACCTGCCTCGACTTCTTCTATACCCCCTACCTCACCGGCGGGGATTATCGTTACTGGGACTACATCCAAGAGGGGCCGCTTTTCGCGAAGGGGCCCATCACCGGGATTCACCTCTACTTGGTGAAACGACCGAACGGAAGCTGGCACGGCCTTTCGCTCGGGGAGTTGAACCTGCGCGCGGAGCGGGACAGCTTCTGACTACCGCAGGGAGATCGACCGGATCTCGAGTTCGACCGGCGCCCCCGCGGGGAAGAGCACCTTAAGCCCGGTGATCCGTCCGTCGATCAGGTCGTAGATCCGCCGCGTCAGCGGGACGCGGACAGCGGCGAAACCGGGCGCGGCGGAGAGGGTAAACAGCACCCTCCTGTTGCCGTCGTACCAATCCTCCTCCTCCGTCCTGTAGTCGAGCGCCGCCTCGACGCTCCCCGGCGTGAGAAGCCGCACATCCATCTCGAGGGCCGCGAACTCATCGGGCGGGATCTGCGCCTTCTCGAGGCGGAGGCCGCCGCCATTCGGGCCTATCGAAAGCCGGCCCGCCCCGCTGCGCCCTGCAACGCCCCAGCGGGCGTCGCCGCATGGGGCCCATGCACCGCCTCGTCCGATCCCCCGCCCCCCCCACGAGACGGCCGCCGGCGCGGCCTTCGACGCCCTTTCGCAAACGAGCCCGCTGATGTCCACGAGCCTCTCCTCGCCGGGAAGCCACCGGAGGAAATGGTCCGTCCGCCCCGGCTTCAGCGAACGCAGGTAGTCCAGCGTGAACCGCGGGGCCGCTTCGTACTCGTTCCGCCGCTCCTCGATCCAAACGTCGCGGTTGAGCATGAATATCCTGTACGGGTAGCGCGCCCTGACGGTCGGCTCGAGCGTGTAGTGCCAGAGTCCCTTCGCCATCACCGGCTCTATGGACGGCTCCGGGTCGCACCAGACGGCGATGCTGGTCCCGCCCCACCAGACCCGCGCCCCCTCGACGTCGGCGGGGACGTCCATCAAGAAGACGCGGCTTCCCGGCGGAAAGCGCAGGCGCATCTCCCTGAACTGCCGCAGAACGGTTTGGGCGACGGTGAAGGCGCGGCGGAAGGCGTCGCAGTACGAGAACGAGACCGCGCTGTAGAAAACGATCACGACGACCGCGAGGCACGCCGCGATCTTTCGTCTCTTCCCCCCCGGGCCGCCAAGGAGAAGGGCGCCGACCGCCAGGCAAAAGCCTGCCGCCGGCTGGTACAGATAGTGCGTAAACTCGAGATTTTGCGCAACGAGCCCGATGGAGTGCAGGACCTGCCAGTGCGCCAGGATGCCCGCGCCGCACCACGCCAGCCCGAGGAGGATGAGCCGCCATTGGCTTCTCCGCCGCGACAGGAAGAGGGCGGACAGGAGCACACACGCGGCGATCGGGAGATACGGCTGTGCGACGAACCCGACCAAAGGGTGCGGAACCAGGTTTTGGATGGTGCCGAACTTCAGCGGCAGCACGAAGAGGGCCGGCAGCCTGAGGAACGCATTCCAGGCGATGTCCGCGAGGGGGGGCACGTAGGTCTTTCCGCCCACGACATACCCCATCAGCCCCCCCAGCATCAAGGTGCGGACGCCGAAGAAGGAGAGGAGCAGGAGAACGTAGCAGGCGTGCACCCTCCATCTGCGCCGAAGATACGCGCCGAGCGGCTTCCCCGCCTCCGCCCGGATCACGATGCAGTCGAACAGGAGCACCGCGAGCGGCAGGGTCACGGCGCTCTCGCGCGTCAGGAGGGCCATCAGGCCGAAAAGAAGGGAAACAGGGAGCGCCCCGCGCCGCGCGCCGGCGCGTTCGTCGATCTTCGTGAACCAGTAGAGCGACAGGAGCAGGAACATCATGCAGTACAGATCGTCGATGCCGTTGATCCACGAGACCGTTTCCACGGCAAGCGGAGTGGAGACGAACAGCAGGGCCGTCGCCAGGGAGACGGCCCTGCAGCGGCTCAGCCGGGACGAGATCAGGAACAGGATCCAGGCGTTGCACAGGTGCGCCGCGGTGACCAGGACGTAGTAGAGGGGGGCGCGGTCCCCGAACAGGAGGTAGTGGAGGGACCAGAGCGCGACAAAGAGCGGGCGGTACATCATCTCGCCCTTCTGGGGAGTGAACCGGCGGAGGTAGTCGAGGGGGGTGGCGTACTTGGCCCAGGCAATAAAGCAGATGTCGTCGCAGCTGAAATCCGAGTAGAGGCTCGGCGAGTAGATCACCCCCCCCACGATGCAGATCAAGAGGAGCGCGAGCCAGCGGCGGTCTCCGCGCGCGGTATCCGTGGAGACCTGATTCATGCCCATGCACTCTCCCGAGTCCAGGCGGGCCGACATATCCCGTCGTTGTTCAGCCATGCTTTTTCCGGCAGAGGAAGAGATGCGTGGGATTTGGCGTGTGCCTCTTGATCACGCGCACGGAGAAACCCCTCTCCTCCAGGAGTCCGGTCCACTCCTGCACCGAGCGATAGTACAGCCCGTCCCCCGAGGTAATCCGGAGGATCCTCACTGAAACATACTCCTGCAGCATGGCCTTGCGGAATCCGAAGGAACGGTCTCTGCACACCTCGTTGATCATCAGGAGGCCGTCTGCGGCAAGGCGCTCGGAGAAGACGCTCAGCATCGTCTCCTGAAGATCGAATGGGATCAGGTACATCGTATCCATGCACAGGATGACGTCCGGTGTATTCCGGGGGATATAGTGCAATGCGTCAGCGATCTGGAAATGGACATTCCTCCGGGCTCCGATCGTCCGTTTCGCGACCGCAATCTTATCCCCCGAGACATCTATCCCGGTGATGTCCCTTGCAGCCGACGTCAACGCGCACAGATTCGCGAAGACCCCGTGCCCGCATCCTATGTCGAGGATAGACCCGGACTCAGGAACGTACCCCAGCAGCTCGTCATACAGGGCGCGCCGGTATCGTGTGCGGACATGGAAACGCGCAAGGAACCGCTCCTTCCGGTAAAGCCCCATCAGGGATTTACATGTCGTATCCGCCGTCACTCTTCTTTCCGGGCGGCGATTTCTCTAATCAGGGAATGCACCCGGCCTTTCTCATGCGAGACGCTCACAATCGTCTCCGTGATCAGCCCTATGGAAAGAAATTGGACGCCCAGGACCATGAGCAGGATCCCCAGCAGCAACAGCGGCTGCTCGGAAAGGAACATGCCGTGCAGCATCTTCTGATACGTGAGATACACGTTGATGATAAAACCGAGAAACAGCATGGCAAACCCTATGCTCCCGAAAAAATAGAGCGGGCTCTTCCTGAACCTCGTCAGGAAGAGCACGGTGATCAGATCGAAGAACGTGCGTATGTAACGGCTTACGCCGTACCTTGATCTTCCGTAGGTGCGGGTGTAATTCTCGATCTTGACCTCGCCGATTCTATACCCCTTCTCGGCCACCAGTACGGGGATAAAACGGAAAAGGTCCCCGTAGAGCTCCAATTCCTTCACGACTGTCTTTGTGTATGCCTTGAAGGGACAGTTGAAGTCGTGCAGAGGAATGCCCGTCAGCCGTGCCGTGATCTTGTTGAATATCCTCGATGCCCATGCCTTGACGCCGCTTCCCTTGCCGGCATATTTCCATCCGTTCACCAGGTCGTATCCCTCTTCCAGCTTCCGGAGAAAATGATGGATCTCCGCCGGATCGTCCTGAAGATCCGCATCCATGGTCACCACGATCTCCCCGGAGGCATGCGCAAAACCGGCTGAATACGCCGCGGCCTTGCCGAAATTCTTTCGCAATCCGACCATTGTTACCCGGGCGTCCCTGCCGATGATCCCCTTGAGCAGCTCGGCGGTTCGGTCGGAGCTTCCGTCATCCACGACGATGATCTCGTACGAAAGATCCCCCATGGCCTTGCTGATCCGCTCATGCAGAACAGGGATGCTCTTCTCCTCGTTCAGCGCGGGCACTACGATTGAGATCTTCTTATTCATGCCCCCCTCTCCATGCGCGCACGCGCCGACATGCCGGACTCCGTTCTCATGGACGGCGCCCGCAATGCCGCGCCGCGCGCCGCATCCCCGGGCAACCGGCGCCACCGAACAACACTCAACCGATGTCGATGCCGCGCAGGTCCCCCGCAAGTGAATATCGTCGCACAATGCGGAGGGTGACTCCCTTGCCCCCTTCGACGGCATAGGTGAATACCGGCCTGTTTAGATCAACGGGCAGATGATAATGCGTGGAAAGCACGTAGATGAACGTCGCCTTCGCCCCGATGATGACTTTCCGCGCCTTGCCCCCATGGTCGATGAGATCGTTAACGGTGATCCCCTCGTCATCGAGAAGCACGCGCCGCGTCAATGTAAAAGGGCTGCGGGCGGTGTCTCGAGGTATCAGCAGTTTCCGTATGAATGCCCGGAAATGCCCGCTGATGCGCTCACTGCTCCCCAGGGTGCTCAGGAACATCCGAAAGAGGGCATACGAGCACGGCGTGGCAAGGAGCTGCGTGACGCGACGAAAGCACGTCTCGCTCTCGAGCAGGCTCCCATCCCGGTTCTCCTTGAATGACGCGCGGGGATTGACCCACGCCGAGTGATACCTTTTCCCGTCAGCGGCGATGAGTACGATCCCCCAATCATCGACGCCCCTGCCGTTGGGAAACAGTATCTTGAAGGCGCCGCCCTTCATAAAATTATGCGCGAGGTGAAACCTCGTGTTCCTGCGTATCGTGATGCCGGCATGGGGATAGTGAACCGCGAGGTCGGCATCTTGGGATGCCTCCGCATCGTCCGCATCGCACGCATGGACATAGGCCTGGAGATACGTGTACCCCATATAGGCGAGGTATCGGTCGTCGAGACACGACGGGACCACCGTCCCCCCGTTCTGTATCGCCTTGCGCAGCATACGCGCGACAGCGCGACCCTCCGGGCAATATCGCGCCATGATCTCAAAGCCCGAAGGAACCACATATTCGGTGTTGCGGCTTCCACAGCTTCCGCCGAGCGTGGAGTTCGGGTTGATGAAAGGGGCGATGAACGATATGGCCTTTCTGAGGATCGCCAGCGCCCTCTCATCCTTCGATTTGTCATAATATTTCGCAAGGTAATCGATGGCCAATGAAAGGTAGCCGATATCCGCACCGCCATCCTCCGCGAACCATCCCTCTTCATCCTGAGCTTTTCCAATAAAGTCGATCTTGTCCTGCGCGGCCGTGCGGTAGCGTTCGTCGCGGGTCAACAGATGGATGTTATAGAGCGCGATCACCGAACCCGCGGTCTGATTCACGACTATCCCGTCGACCCTCGGGATAAGCCAATCGCCCGCCCTGCACAGGCTGTCCAGTATCCGCGCATACATTCCGATCGATTGTTCCCCCAGGACAAGCATGGATTCCGAGACGGCATAGGCGGAAAACGCGGCCGCCACAATGGCATTCTCATGGGGGTACATTTCATTGAATCCCCCCCCTCTTTCCTGGATGCTGCTCCAAAACTCCAGCGCCGCGTTGATCCACCCCAAGATATTCTCGTTGTTATAATACGGGTTGTCGTCCCTTTTCAAGACGTGGAGCAACGATAGGGCGAGTACCGCCTCCTGATACCGCGCGCAGGGGAAATCGGCATCAAGCGCATTCCAATAATGCCGGTCAAAACAACCGTAGGTGGAGGAGGCGGCGTTCCTGTCGCACAATCCCAGGAGCCGTGGAATCTCATGCAGTATTGATTCGTAGTAGATTTCTTTCGACATGCCGTCAACCGAATTTTCTGACGAACCGTTCCGCGTACGGACGAAGCTTTTTTTTCAACGCCGCGGGAAGGCGAAAATATATGCCCTTTGCGGCTATTCGCAGTCGCAATCGCACCGCCGAGGAAGGGGCATCCTGCTCGAAGTCATACGCATTCCATGCCGTCACGTCAGCGGTTGTTTGAGTCCGGGGATGCGCGGTCCTGACCGCCGCGGCAGGATATCCGAGGGCGACATAGGCGATCGGCTCGTAGCACGAAGGGATCCCAAACAACGCCCGCAGGGTGGTTTTATAGGGCAGGTGGCATACCCAGCACGAACCGATGCCCAGCGAGGTGGCTGTCAGGAGCATGTTCTGGATTGCCGCGGCGCCGCTTTGGATGTGGTCGCAATATTCCAGGTCGTCGGTGCGATTATCATAGAGCACGAGGATCCCGACCGGGGCCTCCTTGATGAACTGCGTGCCCCCCTCGTCATATAGTTTCCGCTTGATCTCCTGCTTGTCTATCACAATGAACCTCCATGCCCGTCTGTCGCAGGCGGACGGGGCACGGATGCCTGCCGCGATGATTTCCTCTATATGTCGCACATCAATCGCGCGGTCGGAAAACGTTCGGACGCTTCGTCGTTTTTCTATGGCTTCCTTCAGATCCATCTATCTCTCGCCTCACCGGAGGACACCGTCCCGCCGAATTCAAAACGGCCCCCACGCAGCCGCGTAATCTCTTCCCGCATGCCGGAAACGATCAAATATAGCACATCCCCGGGCGCGCCCGCACCATATTGACTGTCCGCTCCCGCCGGGGGGTGTCGCGGATTGCATCATGCCCCCCGCGTGCCCTTCGGCACTGGTCCGCGCGGCGATACCGCCCGCCTCCGAGGGGTATTCTATTCGACAGCGACTCGGCACACGTACGCCCGGCCGGCGCTAGATCCGCACGCGCGCATCCCCATGCGCGTCCGCCCGCAACGCGGCGAGATCGCGGAAGTCTATCGGGCGGCGCATCCAGCAGAAAAACCCCGCGACGCCCTCCGCGAGGGCTGCCAGCACTATCAAGAACGAGAAGGCCAGCGCGGACTCGCGCGCGTACCCGAAACGGGCGAAGATCAGGATGAGCACGGCGTCCCGCGTTCCCACGCCGAGGATCGAGACGGGGATGAGGCTCGCGACCGACGAAAGGGTCACCGCGGCGGTGAGCTGGGCGGGGGAGAGGCGTATGCCGAGGGATTCGGCGAGCATCCAGTAGTGCGCGAGGATGCACGTCATGCCGGCGAGGCTCAGGGCGGCGACCCGCACGATGATGCCGGCGTCCATCGTGCCGACCTCCCGCAGGAAATCCAGGCCGGTCATCCGTATCCCGCGCGCCGCCCCCGCGCCGGGGAGCGGACGCGAGAGCGCCGCGCGGACGCGGGAGAGGAAAGCTTTCCCGCCCGCGCGCAGGAGGACCGCCGCAAGGAGCGCCACGAGGGCCCCCGAGAGAACGGCGAACGCGCGGACACGGGCCCTCGCCATCCAGGCGCCGCTGAGGCAGGCCAGGGCGACGAAGAAAAAAAGGTCGCTCAGGCGGTCGAAGACGGCGCTGAAGATCGATCTTCCCAGCGAGTGCCCGAGGCGCGCGACGTAGGCGATCTTGGCGAAATCCCCCAGCCTGCCCGGCGTGACGCTCCCGAGGAAGACCCCCGCCCAGTAGATGAGGAACGCGTCCCCCATGCCTAAGGAGATGCGCTGGAACCTCAGGAGCGCATTCCAGCGGACGGCCTTGAGGAAGATGACGGGCACGAGGACGCAGAGAGCGAGGAGGAAGAGCGGAATGCGGGTGCGGGAGAGATCGGCCGCGACGCGGGCGATATCGATCCTCGACAGGATGCAGAGCAGGACGGCGATCCCGATGAACCGGTGGGCGTGCCGCAGGAGAAACGGCCTCACCGCAGGCGCAGGGGGCGCCGGCGCGCCGCGGCGCACCCTGCCCCTCCCTTCTCCCTGTCAGGGCAGACGCGCATCGCCACCCTCCCCCCTCCGTCCATGCGGCCGCTTCGGCGCCATCAGCACGAGCGGCCGCGCCTGGGTCCCCTCGACAGGCATGAAGACATGCCGCGTCCCCGGCATATCCCAATCCTGACGATGGTCGAGTCCCTTGGGGAAGACCAGATCCCCGTAGTCGAATCTCCGCACGACGGTATAGTGGGCGTTCAAAGCCTCCGTGAGCGGCGGGACGCTTTTCCAGAACACCCAGTCGGGCTCGGTGTCGATGACGATGTAATCGAGGTTTCGCTCCCGCACATCGCCGATGAAACGGTCGAACAACCTCCCCAGGAGTCTGTACGACAGGTACGACGCCTCCGCGGTGTAACGGAACCCCTTGCCCGCCAGGTAGGCGTAGTACGGATGGTGGGGAAGCCAGACCTTCCCCTCCAGCTTCGAGACGGTGCGGATGAATTTGTCCCCCTCCACCCGGTCCTCCTCCCGCGGGATATGGTCGGCCGGATCATACGTGAGCATGACGAGCTGGGCGAAAAGACAGAGACCGAACAACAGCGCGACGAACGAACGCCCCCTGCCGATGCCGTCGATGCGCGCCCAGAGAAGGCCCGTGAGCAGGCTCGTGAAGGCGGCCGTGGTGTAGAAGCTGTTATGCCACGCATTCGACTTGGCGTAGTTGAGGCCGTCGACAAGGATGAACAACGCGAAGAGGAGAAACCAGAGGCCGGAGCGGAGCGCGCCCCTTTTCCCGAGCACCCTGCACAGGATCGAAACGACGGGGACTGCGATGCAGATCGGGTAATGGCGCACGAGGTAGAAGAGGCCCATATGGACGTCCGAGCCGGTGTGGTAGAAAAAGTTGTATTTCATCCCTTCCCGGCTCAGGAAGCCGCGCGGGAGCGTGAAGACGTAGAACCAGTACCAGCCTTCCGAGGTCCACTGGAGCAGGAGGATGCCGCATCCCACGAAGGCGGCCGACAGGGCCGCGAAGAGCGTGGCGCGTCTCCGGTCCACGGCCAGCAGGTACAGGAAGACGGCCGCCATCGCGTACGCCGAGAGCTGCTTCGTGAAGAACGACAGGGCGAGGCACGCCGCGGCCGCAACGGTTCCCGCCGCGCCGAGGGGGCGGCGCCGCACGAAGTAGAACCCCGCGAGCATCGTGCATATCCAGAACGAGTCGATCCTGGCGAGGTCGTACCAGTAGCCGACGACCGGGAACGAGGCGATGAAGAACGACGCCCCCACGAGGCCCGCCCGGACGCTGCGCGTCTCGCGTTTTACGATGAGGTGGAGGACGAACGCGGCCAGCAGGATCGAGGCAAGGGAGACAATCCGGCCGAGGCCCATGACCGGGCCGAGGATATACACGAGCAGCGCGACGAGGTACTGATAGAGCGGGTTGTAGACGCCCGCGGCGAAACCGGATTCGGGGTCGGGGTAGAGTTGCTCCCCGACGGCGACCCGCACGCTATCCGTGAAGACGACCTCCTCCATCCACTCCACGGCGTACGGATACGCGGCCCTGCTCCCCGCCACCCAGAGGAAGAGCAGAGTCAATCCCGCGAGGAGGAGATAGCAGGCCCCCCGCACGAGCGGGCAGGCGCGTTCCGCAGCCGTTTCCCAACCCAGGCGCATAACGGTGTAGTATAATGTGCGCCTTGGCGGATGTAAACGACGAACGGCCGTGCGATCGGCGCCGGTGCGGCGGATTGTTTCCGGAATAGATGAAAAGACTGATCATAAACGCCGACGACCTGGGCCTCACGGAGAGCGTCAACCGGGCCATCGTCAGGGGGTACCGGGAAGGGGTTCTCACCAGCGCCACCCTCATGGCCAACGGGGCCGCATACGATGATGCGGTCTGCATCGCCCGGGAACACCCCGGCCTCGGCGTGGGCCTCCACCTCAACATCCTGCGCGGGAGGCCGGTCCTGCCCCCCGAACGCATCCGCTCGCTGGTGGGGCCCAACGGCCTCTTCTTGGGGAGCACGGCGGCGTTGTTCCGCCGATGGGCGGAGGGTCGCCTGGACAGGGCGGAGATCGCGCAGGAGTTCGGCGCCCAGCTCGGCAAGGCCCTCGCGGACGGGGTATCGGTGAGCCACCTCGACAGCGAGAAGCACCTCCACACGATCTTCATCGAGCCGGCGATCGAAGCCGCGGAGCGACACGGGATCAGACGGATGCGCCTGAGCGCGGAATGCGCGGCCTTCTCGCCGCGGGACCTTCTCGGCAAGAGATTCTACGCATCGATCTTCCTCCGGTGGCGCGCGCGCCGCGCGAGGGAAATGCTTGCCGCACGCGGTGTTTCCCATCCAGACCATTTCTTCGGCGTCCGCTGCAGCGGGGAGATGCTCCCCCGCTCCCTCGAGCGTCTCATCGCCTCGCTTCCCGAGGGGACGAGCGAGATCATGGTCCACCCCGGCCGGACGCGGGCGGCGCTCGAGGCGCTCCGGGACGAGTTCGGCGCCTTCGACATCAGCCCTCGCGGAACGGACGAGGTCGACGCCCTCGTCTCCCCCGGCGTCCGGGAACTGATCCGCAGGGACGGGGTCGCGCTCATCAGCTACCGAGAGCTGTGAGATGCGTTCCCGCGCGACTCCCCGTTTTGTTTTGTGTCCCGAGCGCCCGCGTGCTAGAATCCTTGAAACGGCCGCGCCCGTGTGCGGGTGCGGAGGCAAGGGGATGCCATGGATGCCCTGATCTCCATCGTGGCACCGCTGCACAACGAGGAGGCGTGCCTCGAGGGGTTTTACCGCACGGTCAAGGACGTCCTCGCGCACCTTCCGGTCAGGCACGAATTCATCTTCGTCGACGACGGCTCCAAAGATCGCTCCGCGGAGATCCTGCGGGAACTTCGGCGGCGGGACCCGAGCGTCAGGATCGTCAGCTTCTCGAGGAACTTCGGCCACCAGGTCGCGATCAAGGCGGGCATCGACCACGCCGCGGGGGACGCCCTAATCATCATCGACACCGATCTCCAGGACCCCCCGGCGGCCATCCCGAAGCTGATCGCGAAATGGCGGGAGGGGTACGACGTCGTCTACGCGGTGCGGGCGAGCCGGGAGGGGGAGGGGGTCTTCAAGCGCCTGACGGCCGCATGCTACTACCGCCTCTTCAGGAAACTCGCCGAGGTGGATATCCCCGTCGATACCGGCGACTTCCGGCTCATATCGAGGCGCGTCGCGGACGTCATGCGGCAGGTCCGCGAGAAGAGCCCATACATCCGCGGCCTCATCAGTTGGGTGGGCTTCGCCCAGACAGGGGTCAGCATCGAAAGGAGCGGCCGGTTCGCGGGGCGCACGAAATACTCCGTGCGGAGGATGCTCCGCCTCGCGTGGAGCGGCGTGACGCACTTCTCGTTCCTGCCCCTCCAGCTCGCGACGTACCTCGGGGCCGCCGCCTTCCTCGTCTCCCTGGCGGGGGTCGCCGCGGCCCTCTACGCGAGGCTCGTGCTCCACGAGGCCGTGTCGGACCGGACGCTGCTCGTCATCGCGGTGACGCTCATGGGCGCCGTCCAGCTCGTCACGCTCGGGATCATCGGCGGCTACCTGGCGCTCACCTACGACGAGGCCCGGGCGCGGCCGCTCTACATCGTCCGGGAGAAAGCCGGCTTCGACGGCGGGGCGTGACCGGGGCGTCCCGTCAGAAGCGGTAGACCAGGATCGAGTACCCGATGCTGTCCACCGGCTCGTGCCGGCTGATCCAGTTGTAGAGCCTCCGCTCCGGGTCCCACAGGTCGGCCCGCGCGGTCGCGCTCACCATCACGACCCCCTTGATATGGGCCTCTTCGGGGCTTCGTGCGCGGGAGAGGCGGTCGCTCAGTCGCTCGTAGCTGATTCCGTAGTGCCTCGCGAGGGCGCTGAACCCCACCTGCTCGAAGAGGATATGGTCGATCTGGTGCGCGGCCATGTAGCCCTTGACCCCTTTCAGATCCTGCCCCCAGTCGAGATTGGAGTCCACGAGGTACTTGTATCCGTTTTTCGGCCCGCCCGCAAGCTCGTTGAAATAGGCCAGGTAGTGGGGGCCGACTGCGAGGCTCCCGTAGACGTACCACGCCGACGCGAGCGCGATGGCAAACCGGAGGAAGACGCCGCCCGCGCTCCCCCCGGGGAGAAGGGCGACGAGACCGCCAAGGCAGACGTGGATGAGCGGATAGACAAGAAGGATGTGCCGGATCCCTATATTCTGGTGGCTCCGCGTCGACACGAGGAAGGTCAACGCGACGGGGACCAGGAGCACCCAGCCCTCCAGCCCGACCTTCATCGGGGGGCTGTGGCGGACGCAGAGCCGCGCCACGAGGAGGAGAAGGAGCGGGAGCGGCGTTTTCAGCAGGAACGCCACGAGGTAGTAGTACCACCATCCCTGCGTCGAGACCCTTCCCAGGAGGAACGCGGGGTGTCCCACTCGCGCGTGCTGGGAGAGGTTCCAGAGCCCCCTGAGGTAGGCCGTGAGCGGAACGCCCCCGTCGCGAAAGGTCCCCATCGAGCGCCGGGCCGCGTCCGGGAAGGACCACCCTCCGCCGCACTCCCGGACGAACGGATCTATCTTCCTGATATCGGAGATGCTTCCCGTGTCGAACCCGTATCCGGCCCACACCACCGCGTAGCCGATCAGGAACACGGCGCACAGCTTGAGGACGGGGCCGCCCACGCCGCCCCTTGTCCCGGTCTGGCGCAGCCGGATCGCGAACAGGATCAGATAACAGGGGATGAGGAGGAGGGCCGAATACTTGCCGAGCTGCGCAAGCCCAAAGGCGGCGCCGGAAAAGGCGAGATTTCTCACGCTCATCTTCATGAGGAACTCATAGAATGCGGATATGCTGAGCACCATGAAAAACGTTGCGCAGACGTCGAGGACGGCGTATCTCGATATGCCGAGTATGATGGGGCTGAAGCAGTAGAGGAAGAGGGCGAAGAGGCCCGCGTATGTTCCGTAGAAACGCCGCGCGAGGCGGAACACGAGGAGTCCTAGCATCATAGAGAGGAACACCGGGGCGAGGCGGCAGCGGTGCACGATCTCTTCCGAACGCGGCATGTTGAGGTCGAACAGGAAATGCCTGCCGAAATTCCACACCCCCGTCCTCAGCCACGCGTCGTCGGCCGGCGGATAGTTGATCCCCCTCATCAGCATGACCGGCACGGCGTTGCAGAGATAACCGAGGGGGGGATGATGTTCACCAAGGTAAAAGGCGCGGTGCGCCTCCCTGCCGAAAGTGAGGAAGGTGACCCCCCCGGCGATGTAATTCGGCTCATCGAGCGTGGCCGACTCCATCCGGAGGCTGGTGATGCACTGGAGGACGAGCGCCGCGAGGAGCGCGACGACGAGCAGGACGTGCCGCGGCGAGATGGCATACGTGGTGCTTGTGCGCGGCATGTCGCTGTGCATGGTGCGACCCGGGCCATCTCGATGTGCACCTCTTTTCAACAAGGCGCACGGATGATAGTATAACATGCAATCATGAATATCGCCCAGCCCCCGGGACGGGGCCTCCTTTATCCCGCATGCGTCGTCGCCGCGCTATGCATCGCCGTCCTCATCGGCCTGCTCGGCGTCGATTTCGGGCATCACTGGGACGAGTGCGCCGTTTTGCGCTACGAGATCAACCGGTGGCTCCCCATCGAGTACGGCTATCCTTCCATGACGTACAACATATCCCACCTCGCCATCGCGTGCCATCTCGTCGTGAAAGCGGTCGGGTTCCGGATGGAGGACGCCTCCTCCTGGAGGGAACGGCTCCACCGTTATGTCTCTGACACGCGCAACCAGGACAGGATGAAACTCGTCGCGAGGTCCACCTGCCTGATCACCTCCCAACTCGCCATCATTGCTGTTTTCCTCATTGTCGCCGGGGCATGGGGCCGGGGCGAGGCCTGCCTCGCCTGCCTGCTCCTTTCTTTCTCGAACGAGTTCCTCTATCACTCGCGGTGGGTGGTGCCAGACACCTTGCACGCCCTCTGGAGCGCGCTGACGATGGCCGTCATCCTGCACGCCCTCAGGCGCGGCAGCTTCCGGGCGCTCTACGGGGCCGCCGCGCTCGCGGGAGCGACCGTGGCCACGAAGTACACGGGCGTATTCATCGTCTGCCCCCTCCTGGCCTGCGGGCTGATGCTCTCGCGGGACGGGATCCCCCGGGCCCTCCGGCGCTGCGCGCTGCTGCTCGCCGTCGCGGGGGGCGCCTTCCTCCTCCTGTGCCCCGGCGTCATCCTTGAGCAGCAGAAGTTCTGGCGCACCCTCATGCCCGTCTACTACACCTACACGCAGGGCCACGGCGGCTACAACGTCGCCCCGGGGCTCCCCAATCTCGGTCTGTCGCTCCTCTATCTCTCCACGCAGTGTTTTTCAAGCATCATGGTCGTCAACGTCGCGTTCTTCGCCCTGGCGGTATGGGGGGCGGCGAACTGGCTTGCGCACAGGCGAAGAGAGGCGCTGCTGATGCTCGTCTTCCTGGTCTTCTTCGTCGGATTTCTCTCCTCCCACGTCATCATGATCGCCCGGAATCTCATGCCGGTCATCCCTTTCCTGGCCATATTCGCCGCGCGCGGGATCTCCTCCTGCCGCGCGCTCCTCCCCCCCGCCTGGAGAGCGCTGTTCTCGTGCCTCGTGGCGGCCGCCATAACGGCCACCCTGGTCATCGAGGCGCATGACGCCGTGGGCATCCGGCGTTTCGCCCGCGACTACGACTACCCGGTCCGCAGCGCGCGGGAATACCTCATCGAAGACCGCGCGCACCGCTACTATGTCCATCCGAACATCAGGGCCAGGCTGCTCGAACAGGGCGGGTTCCCGGCGAACGTGGTCGACGACCCCGCCGGGGCCGACTTCGTCCTCGCCTTCGCCCCTTACCTGCCGAACGACATCGAGAACAGCCCCTTCGTCATCAAGGAATGGTTCGGGACCAGGGAGATAAACCTCCGCTACTACAGCATCTGGCAGCAGAAGGTCTGGGGGATGGAACGCGACAAACCGAACCCGATCATCCTTTCCCCGGAGGATGCGCGGAGATACGGCCTCCTGTGAACCGATTCCGGCCTCTTTTCGCGTTGTCTAACGACCACCGGTGCACTCTCATCACCGCACGGATGAAAAGAGCCGCCCTCATAGCCGTCCTTGCCCTGCTCACGCTGCCGATAGCCTATAACGTCGTAACCTCGTATGTGTACGACGACGATCTCAGCAGATTGCACGCCCTGGGAACGGAGTTGCACACATGGGAATCGTTCGCCTATTCCCCCGGGGCGAACGTGAAGGGGATACCCTCGTTCCGTCCGATAACCTGGTTCATTCAAGACATCACCTTCCGCATCTTCGGCAGGCATTTTCATCTCTACCATGCGTTTTTCTTCGCGTGCCATCTTTCAAACGGCGTCCTCCTGTACCTGCTCGCGTTGCGGCTCACGCACAACCGGCCCTGCGCCCTCGTCGCGGGGCTCCTGTTCGTATTCAACCAGGCCAACACGGAAACCCTGTGTCTGCTCTACGCCAATCATATGATCCACGGCGTCACATTCACCCTCCTCACCCTGCTCTCTATAACACTGTTTCGCGACTCGGGGCGCCGCGTCCACCTCCTCGCGACGGTGCTTTTCTTCAATATGGCGGTCTATTCCACGGAAACGTGCGTGGTGCTCCTCTTGTACGTCCCGCTCCTCGTGGGGATCTTCGCCCTTCGCCAGCTCCGCCCCGCCGATATGGCGAGGGCATCCGTGTACATCCTTTCCTCCACCGCAATACTGCTCACACTTTGGTTTGCGTCGAAGTCGGACATCTGGGCGCCCGCATCGGTCGTCAGGGTTAACTATCGCTATCTTGCCGGAAATGTGCGTTGGGTCGTCGTCAACCTCTTCCTCCCCTTCAGGGATATGCGCTTCTCTCCGTCGGACATTTTCTTCCCCGCGCTCTATTATCTTTTGGGCTTCGCATATCTCGTTTCCTTTTCCCAGTTCATCCTCCTCTCCAGGATCCAAAACAAACTCTTCGTCTTCGGCGTCTCCTGTTTCCTTCTCTACGTAGTTCCGGTCTCGAAGTTCATCGTCTACGAACGGGTGCTGTACTACGCGTGCCCCTTCTACGCGCTCGTCATCGGGTCGCTTCTCACGGTCGAAGCAAGGTGCGCACGAAGGGGCTACCGGATATCGGTCGCCATCCTCTGCGCGCTGCTTCTCGTCAACAACTACGCCCTGCTGCTCCTCCGGACGCGCGACTGGTCGACCTCGGGGCGGCTTACCCGGAACATCATGCGGTATTTCGGCGATCAGATCGATGCGATACACGAAAAGAAACTTCACGCGGTGGATCTCTATCCGTGTCGCCTGCTCTATCTGAGAGGCAAGCCGCTGTTCGGCCCCATCGATGACATGTACCGCTGGTGTCTCTGGTTCAACGGGAGGGATCCCGGCGAGCTGCCCATCTCCGAGGAAAATCTGATCCTCTGGCGGGATGCGCGCGAGATCGCCCTGGCGTTCAGATCCGGAGGGCCGGTCCAGAAGGACGACCCGCTCATCGCGCTCGAGAAAGAGAGGAACAACGGTTCGTACCGTTTTCGGCTCTACGAAGGCACTGTCGGTGATTTCCTCCGCGGCCGGCACCCCAACGTCGCGGCGTTGGGTTCCTCTTTCCCGATCAGGGTGAATTTCCAGCTCATCCACTCGTTCGTGCCGCTCCCCGGTTATGAGATCGATGAGGGAAAGAAGTACCAGCCGTGGCGGGGGTACGGGTGGGATACGGGGCTCTGCGGGGAGGACCTCGCCTTTCAGCGCCGCGCCTGCGTGGATCCCGACGCCAAGGATACGGCCGAGCAACTTCGGGAGACCTACGTGTTCACGCAGGGCGGCAAGGCGACATGGCGCATCGACCTCCCAAACGGCGACTACCTGGTCTCGCTCTGCTGGGGGGATCCGGACCGCGACCGCCCGCCTCAAACGGTCACGCTCCAGGGAAACGTCGCCGCGGAAAGCAGCCGCTGGATGAGGCCCGGCGAGTTCGTCACGGCGGAGCGCATCCCCGTGTCGGTCCGGGACGGCAGAATGGTGATGGAACTCGTCCCCCGCGCCCCCAACCACCCGGGTATCATCAATCATCTCGTTATAGACAGAGCAGTTGCTCCCGCGGACTAGTCGCGGCGGCCTTCCCTCGTTGCTCGCCTCTCGAAACCTTCGCACCGTATCGGGGAGTTATTCATCTTCAGCAGCCCCCGCTATTCTGGTATACTCCTTGATGCGGGGACGGTACCCGCAACACGATCCGGCCGCCGCGTTCCGAGGAGCCCCGTTTCCTCGATGAACGGTTCATCCTGTATATGCGCGCCTCTCCCCTGATAGCCGGGGGAGTGCCGCGCCGATATGCGCGCCGCCCATGAGGAGGGGGATGTGGATCGCGGAGGAGGCGGAGTAAAGCAGGGTACAGCGTATGTCGAGCCCCCGCAAACGGAGGCCGCCGGAAGGAAAGACAGGACAGTTCTCGTTATCGGCGGCGCGGGGTACATCGGCTCCGTTCTGGTGCGGGATCTCCTTCGGCGGGGCTACAGGGTGCGGGTGATCGACAACCTCCTCTACGGCCACGGCTCCTCCCTGGCCGATCTGGCGGAGGAGCCCGGCTTCTCGTTCATCCGCGGCGATTTCTGCGACAACGGCGTCGTCGATCGATCCCTCCGTGGCGTCACCGACGTGGTGCTGCTGGCGGCGCTCGTGGGAGACCCCATCTGCAGGAAATATCCGGAGCTCGCCACGAGGACGAACAGGGAGGGGCCGGCGGCGCTGTTCGATCTGCTGCACGGACGCCGCATCGGCAAATTCATATTCGCCTCCACCTGCAGCAACTACGGCGAGATGGACGACGACGGGTATGCGGATGAAGAACGGGAACTGAAGCCCCTCTCCCTGTACGCCGAAACGAAGGTGCACTTCGAGAATCATATCATCAGGAACGCGCCACGCGTGGACTTTTGTCCCGTGATCCTGCGCCTCTCCACGGCGTTCGGCATCTCGAGGCGCATGAGGTTCGACCTCACCGTGTCGGAATTCACACGGGCCCTCGCCCTCAGGAGGGAGCTTTGCGTCTATGACGAAGACACCTGGAGGCCCTACTGCCATGTCTCCGACATCGCAGAGGCCATGCTCCGGGTCATCGAAAGCCCGAGCGAGACCGTGCGCGGGAGGGTATTCAACGTCGGGAGCAGGGAGAATAACTACACGAAGAAGATGCTGGTCGATGCCGTTCTCGCGGCCGTCGGAGGGGGAACGGTGCGCTACCAGAAGGGAGGCGCCGACAGGAGGAACTACCGCGTCTCCTTCGATGCGATACAGTCGCGCCTGGGATACCGCGCCCGTTTCCGGATCGAGGATTCCGTGCGCGCCCTGGCCGCGGCGATACGGAACGGCCTGTTCGACGATGTCGATTCGAGAAAGAACTTCTACGGCAACCACTCCATAGAGGCCCGTGATCCGCGATGAAGGCGTTGATCCTCGCCGGCGGCCTGGGCTCCAGGCTCAAGCCGTTCACGGAGGCGATCCCCAAGCCCCTCCTCCCCATAGGGGAAAGCTCCATCCTCGAACTGCAGATCTCGAGGCTGAAGAGATACGCCTTCAATGAGATATTCATCGCGACCTTCTATAAGGCGAACTACATAAGCTCCTTCCTCGGGGACGGGTCGCGCCTCGGGGTCAGTCTCACCATCAGCAAGGAGACGAAACCCCTCGGCACCTGCGGTCCGGTCTCCCTCCTGAAGGACAGGCTGGATGAGCCGTTCGTGATGATGAACGGGGACATCCTGACGACCCTGGATTTCGGCAGGTTGTACCGCTACGCCATGGACAACTCCGCTTTGCTGACCGTGGTGACGAAGAGGATACTGACGCCGTTCAACTTCGGCAACGTCCAGTCCGTCGAGGATCGCATCGTGCGCGTCGAGGAGAAGCCCAACTTTCATTTCGAGATCCTGGCGGGGATATACGTATTGAAACCGGAACTGTTCCCGCATATCCCCGACGGGGAGTATTTCGGCATAGATACGCTCATCACCAGGATGCTCGGGGCGGGTTTGAAGGTCGCCCGATACCTGATGACCGAGTACTGGATCGATATCGGACGCCTGGATGATTTCAGCGAGGCCCAGCTTGCCTATGAGAAGCACTTCAGGGTCGATGACTGAGCCATGATCCCGCTCTCGGTGCCTCACATCTCCGGCAACGAATGGACCTACGTCAAGGACTGCCTGGACACCGGGTGGGTATCCTCCGCCGGGAGCTACGTGGACAGATTCGAACGCGCCATCTGCGGCTACACGGGCGCGAGGTACGCGGTCGGCTGCGCAAACGGCACCGCGGCGCTCCAGGTCGCCCTGCGGCTGGTCGGCGTCGTCCCCGGCGACGAGGTGATCGTTCCCACCTTGACGTTCATCGCCCCGGTAAACGCGGCACGCTACATGGGCGCCGAGCCGGTGTTCATGGACTGTGACGACTGCTACGGCATCGATGCGGAGAAGACCGCCGATTTCATCCTGAAGGAGACCTTCTTCAGGGGGGGCCAAACCCGCAACAGGAAGACCGGCAGGCGCGTCTCTGCGATCGTTCCCGTCCACGTCTTCGGCAACGCGGCCGCCCTGGAACGGATCGTTTCGATCTGCAGGGAGAGGAACATCCGAATCGTGGAGGACGCAGCCGAAAGCATGGGAACCTGCTATACCTCGGGGAGCCTGCACGGCAGATTCACCGGCACCGTGGGGGAGATCGGCTGCTACTCCTTCAACGGCAACAAGATCATCACCACCGGCGGCGGCGGGATGCTCGTGACGGACCGGGACGAGTACGCCGGGAGGGCGCGCTATCTGACGACCCAGGCGAAGGACGACCCGATCAGGTACATCCACCACGAGGTGGGCTACAACTTCAGGCTGGCGAACATCCCGGCGGCGATAGGGGTCGCCCAGCTCGAGAAACTGCCGGAGTTCCTGGAGACCAAGAAGCGGAATTACCTGCACTACGCGCGGGAACTGCGCGGGCTCCCCGGTCTGCGCCTGGCGGAGCCGCCCGACTACGCGCGCTGCAACCACTGGTTCTACTGCCTCCAGATCGACGCGAAGGTCTACGGCAGGGACAGGGATTCGCTGATGGCGCACCTCTCGGCGCACGGCGTCGAGACGCGTCCCGTCTGGTACCCAAATCATCTGCAGAGACCGTATAAGGACTGCCAGGGCTACAGGATCGAGAAGGCCCTGGGGCTTCATGAGAAGACGCTGAATATACCGTGCTCGGTGGGTTTGGACCAGCCCTCCATCGACAAGGTGATAGGGCTCTTGAAAAATGAATAGGATCGTGATAGTGGGCGGAGGGGGACACGCGAAGGTCGTCATCTCGATACTGAAGAAACTGAACGACTACGAGATCGCGGGCTATGTCGATCCGGTCGACCGCGGGAGCATTTTGGGCGCCCGGCACCTGGGCGGCGACGACGTCTTGCCCCGCCTTTTCGGCGCGCACCGGGTGACGAACGCGGTGCTCGGCATAGGCCAGTTGGAAACCGCAACATTGCGGCGGGCGCTCAACCTAACAGTCTCGTCGATGGGCTTCGCCTTCCCCGCGGTGATCTCGCCATGCGCCGTCGTCAACGAAGGCGTCTGTATCGGGGAGGGAACGGTCGTCATGGACGGAGCGGTCGTCAACGTGGGGACCAGGATAGGCGCGCAGTGCATACTCAATACGCGGTCATCCGTCGACCACGATTGCGAGATCGGGGAGTTCGTCCACATCTGTCCCGGGGCGACGTTGAGCGGCGGCGTGCGGGTGGGGAGCGGCTCCCTCATCGGGGCGGGGGCCACCGTGATCCAGCGCACGACCATCGGCGACGCGTGCCTCATCGGAGCGGGAGCGGTGGTCGTGACGGATTGCCCGGGAAACGGCAGGTACGTGGGCGTACCCGCCAGGCCGGCACGTTGAAATCGATCGATATCGTAACCGCCGTCCGCGACGAGGAGCAGTGCATCCCCCCCTTCGTGGAGTCGGTGCTCCGCCTCCCCCTCCCCGACTCCGTATCGCTGGGCATCATCTTCGTCGAGGACAGCAGCACCGATGCCACGATGGAGGTGCTGCGGAAGATATCGAAATCCCGGGACAATGTCAGATTCTATTCGCTCAAGCGGGGATTCGGCGAGGGGCCGGCCGTGGTATTCGGGTTGAGCCGCTCTACCGCCGACGCGGTGATCATGATGGGCGTCGACGGCGGACACCCGCCGGAGGTGATCCCACGGATGATCGATTGTTTCCTAGCCGGAGCGGATGTGGTTCAGGCCGTCAGACTGTCCATGAGGAGGAGAAGGATATACCGGGATGCGGGGGCGGTCCTTTTCAGGACGATCGCGAGGGCGATCACGGGCGTGGATATGGCCGAACAGAATGTCTACTACCGCCTTGTGTCGCGCCCCTACAAGGAAATGATCGTCGAGACCAGGCAATGGATACATTTCCTCAGGGTGCGACTGCCGCACGGCCCCTCCGGGCGCGTCCGGAAGGTGTTCTTTCACTCAGAGGAGAGAACGCTCGGCAGGAGCAAATACACCATCCCGCGTCTGGCGAGGCTTTCGTTCGACGGCGTGCTGTCCCTCGTGTCCGCACCCCGCCTCGCCGCTCTCACCCTCCTTCTGGCTGCCGCGGGCCTGTCGGCGGCGTTCCTTGCGCACCCGTCGTTCTCCCTCCCATTCGCTCTCGCCATCGCCCTGATCCTGCTGCGGCACCACCGGATCTCGCATGACGATATCCTGGGCAGGATGGAGGTGCGGGAGGAGGGATAGCCCGCACGCCTCGCCGCCCGCCGCAGGGGAAACGGACGTCTGCGGGCCCATCTCAGTCCCCGAACAGGCTGAACCGTATCACATTGGCGCCGCCGCGGATGATGCGGGCGATGTCTTCCGGACCCTTCATCCTCCCCAGCCACCGCAGCAGGTAGCCCGGCCGCAGGTAGTACTCGCGGTACGCCCTCCGGATGTAGCGCTCGAGGCCGGCCCTGGAGACCGAGGTGTACCACTCGTTGTAGGTCCCCGCCGTGTGGAGGTCCTTCAAACTCAACCGGTTCTCGTCGCCGAGCTCCGGGTGCTCGCGGAGCAGCTCCCTGAAGAGCTCCGAGCCGGGATAGGGGGAGCATATCCCGATGTCGATGGTGGTGGGGTCGATCTCCTTGATGAAGGCGATGGTGCGATCGAGCGTCTCTCCGGTCTCCCCGGGCATGCCGAACATCAGGTGGGCGTGGGTGTCGAGGCCGGCCGCGTGGGCCCAGGCGAAGAGCTCGCGGGTCTGCTCGACCCTGATATGCTTCTTCGAGCGGTCGAGGACCTCCTGGGCCCCCGATTCCATCCCGACCTTGATGAGGTGGCACCCGGCCTCCTTCATCGCCCGGAGGATCTCGAGGTCCGCGCTCCCCACGCGGACGTTGCATATCCAGCTGATATCCAGTCCCTCCCGGACGATCCGCCCGCAGATCTCCCGCACCCTCGCCCGGCTGAAGGTGAACGTCTCGTCCCGGTAGTACACCTCCCGGTAGCCGAGGCCGACGAGGTACCGCAGCTCCTCGATCACCCTGTCCACGCTCCAGGAACGTATCTTCTTCCCCGCGAAGGCGGGCGCCGTGCAGAAGGTGCACAGTCCGGGGCAACCGCGGGAGGTGCAACTCGTGGTATACGGGTGGCGCTTGACGATCGGGTTGAAGTAGGTCGCGCCGGGGGGGAGGAGCGTCCGGTCGGCGATCGGGATCTCCTCCATATCGTCCATGAACGGGTAGTCCTCGTTCAGCACGATTTCGTTGCCTTCCCTGTAGCCGATCCCCCTCACCCCCTTCCAGCTCCCATCCCCTTTCCGAAGGGCGCGCAGGAGGTCCCTGATGATCAGGTCCGGCTCCATCCTCACGATGATGTCGATCGCGGGGTTCTCGAGGCACTGCCGGGGCATGAAGGAGGGGTGGGAGCCGTAGAATATCGCCGTGAGCGCCGGGTTCCTCTCCTTGAGCCTCCGGACCGCAACGGCGTCCTCGTCGATCGTCATCGAGGAGGAGAGGACGAGGGCGACGTCGAATCCCTCGATGCCGCGGGCGAGCTCCTCGAACGACAGCCGCTGCTCGATGGCGTCGCGGAGCTCGACCACGACGCCGTCGTTCTTGAGGATCGTGGCGAGGGTGAGGGCGTTGAGCGGCGGCACGGAGCCCCCGCCGATGCGCCTCCCCTTGCACCAGCAGCCGTAGAGGACATCCCTGACGACGTTGTCGGCGTACTCCGATGAGGGGATGAGAACAAGCGCTTTCACGTTGCGCTCCGTTGAGCCGTGCGGTTCGCCATCATACCGCAGGTACTGGTGGAGGGGGATAACCTAGGGCTGTTGCATCAAGCGTTTTTTTTGTTCTTCCCTGAAGCGGCGAAGGGAAGGAGAAACTTCCCTCCACAGCCCAACCATTTCCTTGAGAATAGCTAGTACCACTCCGGGCTTCGGAATATTGAAAAACTTCCCCTTGCCGATCTCAAAATAGGTGCCCCCGGCGATTCTTGGAAAATGATCGACGCCGACCTCGATAATCTCGTACCCCGCAAGGCGCGCCTTGACCAATAGCTCGGTGTCCGACAGTCCCGTCCGACATTTCAGCGAGACCTTTTCAAAAATACTCTTGCGACAGAGCTTGAAGGCGCAGTCCACGTCGCGTTGCTCCAATCCGAACACAATCTTCATCATAAGATTGTAGATCTTCGCCACAAAAATTCTCGTGATCGGATCCTGCCGTGACCGGCGATACCCCACCACCAGGTCCACGTGACGGATGAGCCGGAACACCTTGCATAAGTCGCTGAGATCAAACTGCCTGTCGGCATCCGAATAGAAAACAGTGTCATGCCGCGCGTTCTCGTACCCCATCCTCATGGCTATCCCATAGCCTCGCTCCGCTCGCGGTTGCAGGATGAGCCTGACGTGCGGGTCACACTGCATCATCTCGCGGACGATATCCCCCGTGTTATCCGTGGAGCCCTCGTACAGTATGATGACAACTTCATACTCATCCGCGATTCCCGAGAGGACCGAGAGAGCGCTATTGATCACATGCCGTATGTTCTCTTCCTCGTTGAAGGCGGGGAAGAACGCGCTGATCGATTGGAGTCTATCGTTCCCGCATGTCATAACGCCGCCGATTAGTGTTTCCCCGCCGCACGGGGCGCTGCCCCCGTCATCCCCCTGCGTCAGAACAGGTATGACAATGCCCTCTTGGCGAGGTACTTGAGATTCTGTACGGAGCTGATGCTCCTCGCAAATCTCACGAGATATTTCGGTCTCAAATAGAACCGAAAAAATGCCGTGCGCTGCAACCGTTTCAATTGCCCCGGTGTAATACCCTCGGGGGCGTACACCACTCTCGAAGTGATAAAGTCTCCCCACGTGTCGGACATGATGCGGCCCTGCGATGCAAGGACATTATATGTCTCGGTTCCCACCAAGGGCAAGAAAAGGCTGAATCCTGCTGTTTCCAGATCCAGCTCACACGCAAAGGCTATCGTTTGCCTGATATCGTTCACTGTTTCCTCGGGATAGCCGAGGATGAAGAACCCATGGGGCCTCAGGCCGACCTTGCGTATGAGCGCGACCTTTTCCCTCACCATCTCCTTTTTCTGCTGCTTCTTCATATGGTCCAGGATCCTCTGGGATCCGGACTCGATGCCGACGGCGATGCGATACGCGCCCGCCCTTTTCATGTCGCGCAGCAACTCCTCATCCAAGGTATCCAACCTGACGCCATTGGGGCAACACCAGTCCACCGTCAGCCGCCTTTCGATGAGGCCGCTGCAAAAACGATGCACATACTCCCTGTCAATGGTGAAGTTGTCATCGATGATCTGAATTTCGTTGACTCCGTGGGCCGTATGGAGGAGTTCGATCTCATCAAGGACGCGCGGGACACTGCGACGGCGCATCTTCCTCCCATTGATGGTGTGTGCGGCGCAGAATGTACATGGGAATGGGCATCCCCTTGTGATCATGACGGGGGCAATGGGATAGCTTTTGTAGATAACGCTGTGGGGCGCGGGGGGATAATCCTGCGGTCGGAGAATGTCCCACGACGGCATGCCGAGGGAATCCAAATCCTCAATAAAGGCGGGCGGGTTGCGCTCCACCCGGGAGTCCCGCCGCCAGATCAGGCCGGGGATAGCGTTCTCCGGCAGGCCGATCGCTTTCCCGCGACCCTCGAGGTAGTTCACGAAAACCGGCAGGCCGACCTCCCCTTCCCCATGAAACGCATAATCAACGTGAGGGAGAAAGCCCATCGTGCCCGCGGGATCGCCCGAGGGATGAGGGCCCCCCACGACCGTGACTATGTCCGGACGCAGGCCCTTGACGATCTCGGCGCTTCTGCGCACAGATATCATATCCGACGAGAACGTTTGGAAACCCACGAGGTCCGGCTGTCGAGATCTTACCGCCTCCTTGAAACCCGAAAAGTCAAGCCGGAGCCTGATGCAGTCCAGAATGTCAACCTCGTGCCCCGCACGACGAAGGGATGTGGCGAGATAGCCGAGCCCGAGGGGAGGGGTGACATAGTACGCGATCTTCTCTTCTCGCACGGGGACAACTAGAAGTATCTTCACGCCCAATCGCTCCCGAGCAGGTTATGAACCGCCGATGGACCGGGATTGTCGCCTAGTACTCCGGCCGGTCACCGTTTCCGGCCGACCATTACGGTCAGCCAGCACCAGCGCCCAAGGCACGGAAAAAGACGAAGAATCACGCTATCCATTTTCTGCACGCAAGAGTAGCTTCTCCTGCACGCAAAACCGTAATCAAGGTCACGGAACCATCCCGTGTGAAATGAGCCCGATAACTTCGATTTCATATAGTACCACGCAAGCACCACCATGGTAACAAGCTTGAACTCCATGTGATCGAACGAGTCGAAGGCGGCGCTAATACGCGCAAGATCGCGATAGCGAATAGGCTTTTCCATCGGGGTGCGTATGGACCGGTTTAAGTTACGGTATACGCTGAGGATCGGGTTATCCGCCAGCGGCTCGGAAAATACGGCAATCCCGCCGGGCTTCAATATGCGATACACCTCACCGAGAGTCCCTGAAAGATCGACGTGGTGGAGCGTCCCCCGGCCGAATACCGCGCTAAAGCTCTCGTTGCCAAAGGGGAGGGATTCAGCGGCAGCCCTTACAAACGATACCTGCCCTCCCACTCCTCTGCGGGAGGCAAGTTCCCTCGCGAGAAAAAGCATCTGGGGGGATACATCTACCCCGACCGTGCACGCCCCCTGCTCCGCGAACCATACCGCATCCTCTCCCCAGCCGCAGCCAAGATCGAGGACGCGGCGCCCCTTGAGATCCCCCATCACCTCCGCCGCGTACAGGTTCTCGAAGGCCCACCGGCTGAAGAGGGGTAGTCTCGCCAGCTCTTCGATACCGACCTCGCCCGCGTAGTGGTCGAAGAAGAGCTCCTCGCTCTTTCGCCGCTCGGTGATGTTCGTCATAGACGACACTTGATGGGGACGGCGAAGCCCTTCTTGCGGTTCGGTCGATGACGGCCCGACCACGGCTCCGCGTGCGTTCCGAACGGCGCCCCGGTGCCTTGGGCGGCACTTCTCATGTCAGGACCCGTCCGGAGGTCACGGAAGCGCCGGGACGGCGCAAGAGTTCCCCCCGCACAAGCCAGATGGTACCCCCGAGAATTATCACCAGGGGCCATTTGTTGCTCAAGAGCCAGAGCTTGGGCATATAGCCGCCGGAGGGGCCCAAGATGATCGGAAACTGCAGGGTGGACAGAAAGATCAGTGCGGCGCTCATGCTGAAAGCCAAAAAGAGCGCCCTCGTCCGAAGAAACTGAAAATCGAGGTTCTCAAACATGACGATGCACGAGGCGAACACAAAGTAGAACATCACGAGCGAATAGTCGTTGGCGGCCGGGGGGGTGACGGTCATCACTATCATCACAAGACAGAAATCCGCGAGATAGGAGAGCGTGTCGCGCGCCTTCCGTGCGACGATCGAAAACGAAACGCACGCGAGGAGCGCGCAATTGACGATGCCCGAGAGGCGGAGCAGAAACGCCGTCGGGAGGGCGCGCTTCTGAAGCAGATAGCTCATGAAACTGTACGTGGAATGATTCCCCGCGAACACCCACGTGTCCCCGGGGATGTAGACATCCTTCACGAAGCGGTATAGCTTCCAGTACTGGGCGAACCCCGCGGCCGTTCCCTCTCGTGAAACCAGGGCGCTCGCCACAATGAGGATGAGCGCGGTGACGATGATCGACAGACACGCACGCCATTCCTTCTTCAGGATGAAGTAGTAGAGGAAGATAAGGGGATACATCTTCACATGCGCCGCAAGGGCAATGAGCGCCCCCGCCGCCACCGCGTGCCGCCCGCCCCGCCATACGACGAAGGCAGACGTCACCAGGAGAAGGACAAGCGCCTCGCTGGCCCCCCTTTCAAGCTCGAACCGCAACGGATACGAGAACGCGACCAGCGCGGAGCAGATCGCCCAATAGTGCGCCCTGTGTCGTGCATATCCGCTGAGAAGCGCCAGGGCCAGGAAAAGCGCGGCGATGAGGAGGCCGAGATACACCCTGTACGCCCAGGGATGGAGCAGGAAGGTGAACGGGACGAAGAGGCGCGCGGAAACGGGGGGGTGGTTCCAGGGGAGCGCCTGTACCCTGACCATCCAGTCCTTGAGTGCATCGGGGAGCGGGCCGAGCAGCACCCGGTAGTGCGCATCGAGCGCCGATTGGCGCGGATCGCTGCGATCCAATTCCTCATAGAGGGGCATGCCGTAGCGGACGCGCAATGCCATGTAGTTATAGCTCTGGAAATCCGCGCCGATGATGTTATCCGGGGGGAAGACGAGGCCGGGCCGGTAGCTATGGGCTCCATAGTCCGGCACGATGACGCGTCCGAAGTTAAGCAGGGCGATTAAAATAACGAATATACAGGCGAAGGTCGAATAGGTATACTTTCCCTGTTCCATAACTTCCCCCTCGGAGGGAAGAGCACGCGCTGAGTTCTTCCCTTCGGCGATGACGGATTATATACCAAGGGACGCAAGGGGACAATACCGTACGCCATCGGCGCGCGATCGCGTTCATGCGGCAACATCCATAGGCGTCCATCAGACGATTGCCCGGCTGGGAGAAGTGCAGACAGTCCATGAATGTCGCCATCATCATACCCCCCCCATTGAACAGGGTTGACTATCTGGGCGTGCAGCAGCCACTGAATGCGTGCTACGTCGCCGCCTACTTGAGGGCCGCGAAGCCGCAGTGCACTGTCCAGATCTGGGATTACAGCGCCGAGACGTTCAACGAACGCGAGTTCCTGACGCGCCTGAAAGACAACCGCATCGAGGTCGCGGGATTCAGCGGATTCACGCCCACGATCAAGCAGTGCGCGGCGCTTGCGTCAATCATCAAACGGGCGTACCCAGAAATCCGGACCGTCATCGGCGGCATCCACGTTTCCACTCTCCCCGAAGGCACGATGAGGGAGTTCGACTGCTTTGATATCGGGATCATCGGCGAGGGAGAGAGACCGTTCGCCGAACTCTGCGGGGTAATTGATGCGGGCGCGGATATATCGGATTTGAAATCGATCGTGTACCGGAAACACGGAGAAATCATAAAAAACGATCTCGAGCCGCTCATCACCGATATCGATCAGATACCCTTCCCGGCGCGCGACTTGCTGAAACAGGATTTGTATAACCGTGGACATACGCAGCGCGGGTTCTCCAGGGGCTTCATGCGGATCTCCGAGATGTTCACTTCCCGCGGGTGTCCCGGGAAATGCATCTTTTGCGCCTCGAGGATCCTACATACCAACGCCCTGAGATTTCATAGCATCGGGTATGTCGAAGCTGAAATAGAGGAATGTGTCAAGAAGTACGGGGCGGAGCATATCTCCCTCGTAGACGACAATTTCACGAGCATCCCGGACCGCGTGTACAAGATCTGCGATATCTTCAAAAGACACCACGTGACGTGGAACTGCCTCGCGCGCATCAACAACGTCAATGCCGATATGTTGCACTATATGAAGAAAAGCGGCTGTGAAGGGATTGTGTACGGGATAGAATCGGGCAGCCCGAGGATATTAAAGCTGATCAAGAAAGGGATCACGGTTGAACAGATCATACAGGGGATGAAGGCAACCCACGAAGCCGGGATCACGAATATCGAAGCAGATTTCCTCATAGGCGTGCATCCCGACGAGACCGTTGAAGATATCCGCGCGACGGTCGATCTGATCAAGAGGATCAAGCCGACCATACTTGCCGTCCTGTTCTGCGTGCCGTATCCCGGCACCGAAGTTTGGACGATAATGAATGAACGCGGGCTGGTCAATGAAACCGACTGGAACAAATACGTCATCTACGGTCAAACCCCGAATTGGCGCACGCACGCCCTTTCGGCTGAAGAGCTTGTCGCCTGGCAGAACAAGATAATGCGCGATTTCTACTATACCCCGGGGTACGTGCTGTCCAGAATCGCCAGGATACGCAGCATGAGGGAATTCGCGTATTACATCAAAATCGCCTACGCGTTCTCCAAATCCCTCCGTGCACGAGGCACGCCCCTCCGCCGCACTCCTTGAAAAGCGCTCTCCGGGCGGCCCGGACCGCGTAGACAAGGGGCAGCCTTTCCCCTTCCCTCCATCCTCCGGCGTGGTTCGGGATCGCGCAGCCCGGTAGAGGAACGCGCGTCATCCCCGCGTGCCACGGCTCCGCCAGTCTCGTCCGGCCTCCCCGGCGTCCCGAGGGTCGCGGCGAGTCATGTTGCATCCCGCCCCACGCTCAAGTACGCTGCAGCCGCACACCTCACGACCTCTCGGGGCGAACGCGCATGCACACAACCCCTGTGATCATGGGGACCTACAACGAGCGGGAGGATATCCCCCCGCTCGTCGAAGAGATCCTCTCCCTCGGCCTTGGTCTCGACATTCTCATCGTCAACGACAACTCTCCCGACGGCACCGGCCGTATTGCGGACGACCTCGCCTCGCGGCACCCGGAGGTTTCCGTGCTGCACCGACCCGGCAAGCTCGGCCTGGGAACAGCCTACGTGGCGGGTTTCCAGCACGCCCTGGCGCGCGGCTATGCGCGGGTCATCACCATGGACGCGGATTACTCGCACCATACCCGCGACCTGCCCGAGTTCCTCGGAAAGTTCGAGACGCATGACGTGGTGGTGGGGACACGCTACATCACGGGGGGCGGGGTGGAGAACTGGCCTCCCTACCTGCTTGCGCTTAGCCGCGGCGGCAGCCTATACACGCGCCTGATCACCGGAATGCCTCTCCACGACGCCACCTGCGGGTTCAATGGATTTTGCGTCGAAGTCATCCGGGCGATACGGCCCGAGCGCATCCGCTCCGAAGGGTACTCGTTCGAAATCGAGACCAAGTTCAGGAGCTGGGAGAAGGGGGTCCGCATCGCCGAGATACCTATCGTCTTCGCCGATCGCACGCGCGGGAAGTCGAAGATGAGCAAGCGGGTGTTTCTCGAGGCGGTCTTGTGGTATGGAAGCTCCGGTTCTCTTCCGTCTGACCCCTTCGGGCATCCGGCGCTCTGCCCCGCCGCGCGTCCCCGGCGTTCGCGTTCGTCCGTAGGCCCCCTCACCGGCGCGAGGAGCCGGCCCCGTGCGTGGCGCTCTCCGCCCCTGAACGCGTTCAGCAGGGATACGCCACGACCGCGTCGATGATCCGCTCCACCTCCGCGTCGGTGAGCACGGAGTGGTTCGGCAGCGAGAGGAGCCGCGGGAAGACCGCTTCGGCCACCGGCAGGGGGGGCTGCCAACCGTAACAGCGGTACAGGTGTATCGGCTTGTAGTGGACCCCGGTGAAGATCTGTTTCTCCCTCAGGTAGACGCTCAGGTTGTCCCTGTCGACACCGCGGCAGCGGATCGCGCAGATGTGCCACGCGGAGCGATGGACCTCGTCGTCGTCCGGGGGCATCTCAAGCCACGGCAGGTCGGCAAAGGCCCGGCGATACCGCGCGACGATCTCCCGGCGGCGGTCGTTCATCCGTTTCAGTTTGCCGAGCTGAACGAGGCCGATGGCAGCCAGGATGTCGTTCGGGTGGCACTTGAGGCCGATCTCGTCCACGTTGTACTCCCACCAGTACGACTTGTTGTCCGGCGTGCGGTCCCAGGTTCCCTTGTCAATGCCGAGCCACCGCAATCTCTTGGCGCGTTGCGCCGACTCCAGATCGCCCATCGTGATCGCGCCGCCCTCCCCCATCGTGAGGTTCTTGACCGCGTGGAAGCTGAAGCAGCCGAACCTCCCGAACGAACCGACGTGCCTCCCGCGGTAGAACGCGCCGGTCGCGTGCGCGCAATCCTCGATGACCGGGATATCCCCCGCGATCTCGAGAATGGCGTCCATTTCGGCGGGGCGGCCGGAGTAGTGGACCAGGACGATGGCGCGGGTCTTGGAGGTGATCTTGCGGCGCAAATCCTCGGGGGAGATATTGAGCGTCGCGGGATCGACGTCGACGAACACCGGGCGGCATCGATTGTAGACCACCACGTGCGCGGTGGAGACAAACGTGATCGCCGGCACCAAAATCTCGTCGCCCGGCGACGGATCGAGCAGCTTCACGGCCAGTTCGAGCGCGGCCGTGCAGGAGTTCGTGCCGACCACGTGCCCGGCGCCGATATAGCTCGCAAACGCCTTCTCGAACTCCGCCGTTTTCGGTCCGAGTCCAAGCCATTTCGATTCGAAGACCTGCCGGACCGCCTCGAGTTCCTCTGCGCCCAGCTCCGGGCGGAACAACTGGATCGGTTCTTTCATCAATTCTCCTCGTTTCTCAACGCCGCCACCGCATCGGCCGCCGCCCGGAAGCATTCGTCTCCGTTCATGTAGCGGAACTGCCCCTGCCTGCCGATGGACCTCAGCCGCGGGAAGCGCGCCAGGAACGCGCGCGCCCTCTCGAGGTGCGCCGGCGTCCCGGTCTCCATCAGCGGATAGGCGTGCGCGAACCGCGCGCTGAAGTACCCCATCTGCCGCGCGCGGATGATCCCGCCGACATCCGTCCTCCCGCCGACCGGCTGGTCCAGTTCGCGGATCGCCAGGTCGAACAGCTCGCCGTCCTGCATGGACCAGAGCCGGTCGCCGACGGAGCAGTTGAACTCGATGGAAAGGCTGGTCTTCCCAGGGGGACAGAAGTCGGGGGAGAGATTCTTGTACTCGTTGATGCGGCTGAAGGAGAATTCGTCGCCCTGAAAGTAGGTCCACTGCGCCTCGAACACCCGCTCGCAGTCGAGCATGATGTTCAGCAGGCGGAGCGCCCTGTAGCGGAGCGACCGTATCGTCTCCTCCATCGCGGTGTCCGGCCGCGGGCACAGGAGCCCCAGCAGGTCCGGGATGGGCAACGTCGAGACGACGGAGCGCGCAACGTACTCCCCCGCCGCCCCCCCCCGCGCGACGGTCAGGAGGTAGCGATCCCCCTCCAGGCGCAGCCCGGCGACCTCCGCGCCGCTCACGATGCGCGCCCCCCGCCCCTCCGCGCGCTCCCGGACCGCATCCACCACGCGCTGCGCGCCGTGCCGCGGATAGACGATGCGGAGCGGCTGGAGTCCGTCGTACGTCTGCCGCCCCTTCATCCCGAGCGCGTGCCGCATCTGCTGCTGGAGGAACGTCCTGATGCGTATTCGCTTGACGCGCCGCGCCACGGATTCGAGATCGAGATGCGCCGGGTCGATCCCCCAGACCTTCTTGAGATACGGCTCGAAGTATATCCGGTAGAGGAGCGGACCGAAGTTCCCGACGGCGTAATCGCGGAAACTCCGCATCCAGGCGTCGCCGGTGACCGTGACGCGGAGGCGCGCGATAACGAGCGTCAACGCCCAGAGCAGCCCCTCGACGCCGTACGCGGTGAAGAACTGGCCGGGCTGGAGGGGGTAGCGCACCAGGCGGCCGCGGAAGAGGATCTCCGTCTTCTTGTCCGCCTCGACGAAGATATCCCCCACGATGAGCTTCATCCGGGCGACGGCGGACTCCATATCGGGTCCCGCGGCGTAGAGGCCGTGGACGCCGTGATCGAAGATGAACCCGTTCCGGTACTCCGATCCCCACAGCCCGCCGACCCGCTCCTCCTTCTCAAGGAGCAGGCTCGTCATGCCGGACTCCGCTGCGGCGAGCGCCGCCCCCAGGCCGCTGATGCCGCCGCCGATGATCGCCAGATCCGTTTCCCGCACGCTGTTCATCATTGGAAACCGTTGTCCGCGCGGTGGCGAAGGAGGACCGGAGCGGGAGCGGGGCGCGTCATCGCCCGCCCCCGGCGCGCAGTTCGTAGCGCACCGCCCCCGGGGAGCCGCCGGCGGCCTCCACGAACCCGCATTTCGAAAAGAGCCGGCGGGACGCCGTGTTCTCCCGCATGATGCCGGCGTGGAGCAGCTCGAGGCCGAGGGAGCGGCCCCGGCCGATCATCTCCCGGAGCATGATCCCGCCCATCCCCCTACGCCGGAAAGGGGCGGCGACGATGATCCGTCCAATCTCCGCGCTTTTCTTCGACCGGTCGATGCCGTAGAGCGAGCAGGTGCCGACCGTCATCCCCCCCCCCTCGACCATATAGACCTCGTCTCGGTCGGGGTCGAGGGAAGCGATCCACCGCCGCACCTCTTCCTCGGTGAAGCGCCGCTTCGAGAAAAACCAGTTCCAGGTGTCGTCCGCGTTCCTCAGCGCGGCGAAGGAACGGGCGTCTTTGCCGGTGATGCGTCGGAAGGCGAGTGTGGTCACTGTCCGGGCTCCTTGCGCCCCCCTCTCCCCGCGCCGGCTTCCCCCGCAACGCGGCGCGCGGTAATCCGGGGGACGCGCATCTTCCGGCGGGATGCAGCGTCAAGGGTACCTATCCGGCATTCATTTGTCAACAAGACCGATGACACAAGACCGATGCCGCGGCGGCGAGAACTGCTATTTAGGAGTGGGGGGGAAAGTGCTTGTCGGGCGATGGATGGTGAAATATACTCCAATCATACTACGCAGCGAACTGAATCATCCGCCGCCCGCTTCAACGGCTATAAGGCCTTGGTTGTTTGAAAATGCGCATAAAATACCCGGTAGTGCTGCGGCGCATAGGGGCGGGGCGCCGCCTGAATGCGTTGCGCTCCTTCATCTCCGGGAATCGATATGCGATCCTCTCCCTCCTGATCATCCTTTTGATGCTCTCCCACCTCTCAAACAAAAGGTGGGAAGGTGATTTCTGGGTACATGTCGCCTGCGTACGGGAACTTGCGGCCAATCCCCTTTCCCCGCACAATCCGATACTCTTGGCCAATGAACCATGTGATTTCTATACCCCCTACACGCTGTTCATCGCCCTTTGTTCCCGGGCGACAAAAACGGACGCGATTACATGCCTGGCGGTAGCGGGTGTTATCAACCTTCTTCTGCTGCTCATCTCCCTGAGACTGTTTGTTTCGTCATACATCACCAAAGACGTGGAGAAGACCGCCTTCTACACCCTGCTGTTCATGCTGTTCCTGTGGGGGGCACCCCCATGGTTTTGGAGCGGTTTTTTCCACATGGACGCGCTTGGATACGTCCTGCCGTATCCCTCGACATTCACCGCGGCGCTCATCTTCTTTTCCTTCGCGCTATATATCCATGTCTTGAAGGGCGCGCACCTGGCATGGTTGTCGCTCTATTTCTTGATCTGCCCGATGTTACTCCTGACTCACCCGACGACGGCCATAGTGTTCTATGCAGGGCTTGGCGCGTTCACCATCGGATTCAAGAAATGGCATGACGTAACAATACTGTCGGTGCTTGCGGGCGCGTTTGCATTCTCCATACTCGTCGCCCTCATCTATCCGTATTTCTCTTGTATCGATCTATTCCTCGCGAAGGCCGGATCCTTTCATGAGGATAACTATGATCTATACATGAACATACTACCGCGGACATTGCCTTTGCTGATCGGTGCAATCCCTCTCGTGGGCCGGATGAGGAGGGACCGTTTTGATCCTCTTGTGCTTTTCTTTCTCTTTCTCGTCTGCATCTATGTCTACGGTGCCCTCTCCGGCTCGTACACCTACGGGAGGGTCGTCTTCTACATCGTCCTGCTCCTCCAGATGGCCCTCGCCGCGTGGGTGGCCGGCGCGGAGACACGGAGGGACTGGAGGGGGCTCCTGTTGCTCGTCGCGTACCTGTATCTCGCGGCGCCGCTGCTGCCGACGCGCGCTTTCTCCTCGATGGCCCAGTACAGACCGGGCCGCGACAGCAACTACTCCAACCTGTTGTTTCTCTCGCGTTATACACGGCAGTACGACGTGATCCTGTCGGATATCAGGACAAGCTTCTACGTCCCGGCTTTCGGGGGCAAGGTGGTCGCCTACGACAATCCGTCCCTGCATGGGCTCGGCAAACTGGAGAGAGGGCGCGCCGTCAGTTTTTTCCTCGGAGACGAGGCCTCCGACAACGACCGGGTGGACATCATACGGAAGTATCACGTGACCCACCTCCTGATTAACATGGAGCGGCGGGAGGCCGGCCGCACTCTCGCCGCCGTAGCGCCGTTCGGCGAACTCGCGTACCGTAGCCCGGCCTATTCCCTCATCAGGGTCGACGAGGGGAGGCCGGTCTTCGTGAACCGAGACAGGGTTTCCCTCTTCCGCCGTTTTGCGAACGCGCTCTCTGCCTGCTATAAGGCACTGGTGCGCAGGCCCTGCGCGCGTATTGCACGGGCCGTCTCGGGTTGAGGGCTGCAGCCCCGCCTTGCCTCCCCGAGGGAGGATCGTCATGGACCATGCCCGAAGCCCCTACAGGCTCAGCGAGGTGCTCTACTACTGCACCTCCGCGCTCGCCGCGCTTCTTGCGCTCGCCGCGCCCGGCGCAGCGCTGCGCTGGCTTGGCCTTTCCGCGCTGGTGATCGGCCAGGCGGCGTGCGGCGTGCGCCGGCGGTACCGCGGGCAGCCGGCCGTGTACCTGATCGCGACGTACGTGCTGTGCCGCGTCGCGGAGTCGCTCAACATACCCGTGGTGGGGAAACACCCCCTGCTGGGGAGGGTGTACCTCCCGGCCATCTGCGCCCTCTCCCTCATCGTCGCGCGGCGCGGTTTCTCCCTGGATTACCTCCGGCAGGGGAGTAAGACGCGGCGGGTGAGGGCGGCGTGCGTTTTCGTCCTCCTCCTGCTGTACCTCACGGCCTCGACGAGCAGCTCCCTCTTCCTTCCCGGCTGGAGGGTGCTCGTCGGCGCGAAATCCCTCCTCTCCGTCGCGCTGACGGCGGTCTGGTTCATCCCATGGGCAGGGTCGGCGTTCGCGCTGTTCGACGCCCTGGGGCGGCTCGTCCGCGGGGGGGCGACCTCCCGCCGGCGTCGGGACTTCCTCCTCCTCTTCGCCATCGGGCTGGCCGCGGGGCTGGCCTATCTTGCCATGTACAGGCCCGGCCTGATGTCGCCGGACTCATCCGTCCAGTGGAAACAGGCGACGGGCAGGATGCCGCTTTCAGATTGGCACCCGTACCTGCATACCCTCATCATCCGGTTGCTCAGCAGGGCATACCCCTCCCCCGTGGTGCTCCCCCTTCTGCAGATCGCGCTCTCGGCGCTCGTCTATGCGTCGTGGGGAACATTCCTGCTCCAGAGGGGTGCGCGCAGGACATACCTGTATGGTCTGCTCATCCTATTCTCAGTCGCGCCATTCCACGCCATCCTCAACATCACGCTGTGGAAGGATGTGCTGTACACCCTGGCATTGACGTTCCTGACACTACAGTTCGCAAGGATCGCGGTGGGGAGAGAGAATTACTTCGCCCGCCCAAGCAATGCCGTCGCGTTCGCCGTTTCCACCGCCCTTGTCTGGAGCATGCGGCACAACGGCTTCATCGTGGGGATCTGCGCGCTGTCCACGGTCGGCGCCTGCCTTGCCCTGTGCCTGAAATCCTCCCCGCGCCGGGGCGGAAGGGGAGCCTTCGCCATGGCCGCCATCATCACCCTTGTCCTCGCGGCGGAACTAGCCGTCCTCAAGGTGATACCCAAAGCGCTCGGCGTGATCCCCAATCAGCGGGCCGCTGGATATACCACCTTCCTGTCTCCTCTCGGCGCTCTGGCGAAGGACGGCGTCTATTCCACTCGTCCGCTTGATCGGACGGATACCGGGACGCTGGCGCTGATGGAAAGCGTTATGCCCATCGAGACATGGATACAGCAGTACCAGAAATACACCGTGTTCAAGTATCTGGTCGACAACGACCTTCTTTTCGTCACCAACGCGAGCAGGCTGCGCCCGGCGGACGTGCTTGCGGTGTACGGCAGGAATCTGCTGAAGTATCCCGCCTATGTCGTGGGCGACAGATTGAATAAAACGAGCATTCTATGGAGCATAACCGACACCGATTTCCAGATAGACAGCATAGTCTACAGCTACGTCAAGGACATGAGGGAATACGGCGTCCCGGCGTACACATGCGTGCCGGGGCGGCGCCTTTTCGAATTCCTGGAGAAGTACAACGAGCTGTTCTTCAGGCTGGGGATCTACTCCATGGTGCTGGTCCTGCTGTTCGGCTACATCGCGATCAAGGGGGAACGCGGATTGATGCTCGTGTATATCCCCCTGGCTGCGAACACGCTGTCCCTGCTGCTGTCGATGCCCTCGCCGGAATACCGGTTCGGCTACTACCTGTTCGAGTTGGCCCCCTTCATGCTGACCTTCGTGCTGGTTGAGATGCACCACGGCTCGCCGGCGAACCTCGCCCCTCGGGCGCCGGCGGGGTGTTCCGATAACATTCCGCCGCCCACAGCGAGAAGATTCACGAAATGTATATGAACCCGATGTGCCTTCGGGCGCTAGGGTACATCAACCAGAAGCGGCCCAGCGGGCCGATGGAGGAGCAGAGGTAGATCGCCGGGGGGATCCGTCTCCCCCCCACAGCGCCGCACTCGGCATGGAGCGACGCCCGACACACTAGCGCAGATGGGTGTGCTGTACTACACTACGGGGTGTGCGGTCATCGAATTGCCCGCTGCTCGACATTCCCGGGGGATACGGAAAACGCGATCGCGCGTTCTTCCGCAGCGGCCTCAACCGCAACGGCGGGGCACCCGTTGAACCATCGGCTTGAATGTATCTCCAGGAACCGGTACGCGATCCTGTCGGCGGCGGTCGCGCTCCTCATGTTCTCCCACATCTCGAACTGGGTGTGGAAGGGCGACTTCTGGGAACACGCGGCCTGCGTGCGCGAACTCGCCAGTCGGCCCTTTTCCCCGCGCCATTCGATGTATCTGGCGGACACCCCGCACATGTTATACTCGCCCTACCTGCTCTCCGTCGCCATCGTCTCCCGGGTCGCCGGTCTCGGTCTGATCGAGGGTCTGACCGCGGCGGGCATCATGAACCTGATCCTGCTCCTCGTCTCCCTGAGGATCTTCATAGGATCGTGCGTCGAGGAGGAGGCGGAGAAGACCTCTTTCTACACCCTCCTCTTCATGCTGTTCCTGTGGGGCCCCCCCCCGTGGTTCTTCAGCGGATTCTTGCACATGAACGTGCTCGGGTACGTCCTTCCTTACCCGTCGACCTTCTCGGCCGCGCTCACGTTCCTCTCGTTCGCGATATACCTTCGAATCCTGCGGGGTGCGCGCCTGACATGGTTCATCCCGCTGTATCTCACCATCCCGACCGTGGTGCTGACCCACCCGACCACCGCGCTGGTCCTGTTCGCGGGGCTTTGGGCGTTCACCATCGGCGCAGGGAAATGCCGCGACGTGAGGCTGATGGCAATGCTTGCGGGAGCCCTCGCCGCCACACTCCTTGCCGCACTCGCCTACCCATACTACTCATGCATCGACATCTTCATAGTGAAGGCCACGTCCTTCCACGAGGACAACTACGACCTGTACGAGAAGGTGGCGCAGCGGACGCTGCCCGCGCTGATCGGGCTGTTCCCCCTCTTCGGCCGCCTGAGGAGGGACCGGCGCGACCCCCTCGTCATCTTGTTCGCGTTCCTCGTCTGCATCTATGTCTACGGTGTCCTCTCCGGCTCGTACATTTACGGGAGGGTCATTTTCTACATCGTCTTGCTTCTCCAGATGGCGCTCGCGACATCGGTTGCGCGGGCGGAAACGCACAAGAAGGCCAGCGTCGCCATCCTTCTCCTCGCGTACCTGTATCTCACGTCCCCCATGCTTCCGATGCAGGGCCTGCGCTTCGTCCTGCAGTATATGCCGGGGCGCGGCAGCAACTATTCCGATCTGCTGTTTCTCTCCACATGCGTGGAACAAGATGACGTGGTTTTGTCGGACATCGAGACAAGCCTCATGGTCCCGGCATTGGGAGGCAAGGTCGTCGCCTACGACAAGCCCGTGCCCTTGATGGACAACCGCGCGAGAATAAAGGACGCCGTCCTCTTCTTTGACGCCGCGACTGGCGAGGAGGAGCGGATGAGGATTCTCCGGAAATACAGCGTCGACTATATTCTGGTGGACAGGAGAAGGGACAGCGGCACAGATCGCGCGCTTGGCCCTTTCCTCTCATTCGGCAACATCGTGTACCAAAGCCCGCGCTATGTCCTTGTGAAAGTTTCCGAAGACCCCCGCCGCGTTGGCGGCCCTGACACGAAGAATCAGCGCTATGAATTCAAGCATCTTCGTCCCCGCAGCCGGCGTACAAGGAGATCTGCCGGTCTGCGCTCGGTGCGCTATGGTCGTGCGGGTGGCCCCCCTTCGGTGGGCGGTGATGTAAGCCCATAGATGTACATCCGCTCGTCCTCCGCGATGTGCTCCTCGAAGGATGCGATCAATTCATACCTTCCGGCGAAGTTCTCGTCGCCGTCCGTTTTCTCGCTCAGGATGAGCACCGCCGCGCGGTAGTGTCCGCCTTGCATCCCCCTGTCGACCCTGCGCACGACATCCTCGATCCGCAGGGCCGCCTGGTTGCGCATGAACTCCTTCGTATGCGCGGTATAGCTGCCGAACCGTTCGCACTCGACCTGGAAGATCCGCGAATAGGGCTTCGGCAGGTACAGCGCCACCGCCTGGGCCTTGGTCGAGGGGAACGCCGCGATGAAAACGTCGTCCCCAAGGTATCCGTGCTCCTCGAGATACCCGGCCACCCGTCTGGCGGGAGAGAAATCGTGACGCAGCTCATAGTAGACCGCCTGGGCGGATCCGGCGAGCTGCAGGGACAGCAGTAGCGTCACGAGGCACGCCCGCACAGTCCCGGGGAGGGATCTGGGTGCGTGCGACGGAGATTCCCGGCCACTCTCCAGCGCCCACAGGGAAAAGATCCATGCCATGTAGATGAGGCCGATATGCCTTCGGGCGCCAGGATACTTCAGCCAGAAGAGGCCCAGCAGGCCGATGGAGGAGCAGAGGTAGATCGCCAGGGGGATCCGTCTCCCCCACAGCGCCGCCACTGACGCGGCGGCCAGCGGGACGGCGACGAAGACGCACGCGGGGTACCGCACGAGCACGGAGCCCCAGAAGTTGACGCCGGGGCCCGAGACCGGCAGGAACGCGAGCTGGATCGCATACAGCAGTTCGCGGATCTTCAGATGCGACAGCTCCCAATGCCAGCCCACCCACTGGTCGGCGCGCGCTTCGCGGGATATGGTCTGGCACATCGCCAGGGTTAACCCCAGCGCCATGATGAGGAGAGAGATCCTGACGGCCCTTGCACGGCGGAGTTCCCCTGACGCCATCGCCTCGAAAAGGTACGCCCCGGCCAGCACCGCGGCGAGGATGATGCCGTGCACGTTGGTGTTGGCCAGGAGCAGGATCGGGACGGAATAGGCGATCGGCCTCTTGAAACGATCCTTGTAGAACGCCGCGGCCGCCAGGATGCACAGGACGGAGAGGCCGTACGTCCTCGTGATCGCGCCGTATTCGTACAGCACGTAGTAGCCGAATATGAACAGTACCCTCTGATACAGGGGGAAGGGCGCGCACCGGATGAAGACGACGGCGGCGCACAGGATGACGAGAACGTTGGCGAACTGCCCCGCCCGGAACGGGAGCCCGGACTTGGCAAGCGGGTAGGCCAGATAGAACCAGAGCCCCGGGGTCCCCTCACGACCCATCTGTTGAACGACGGAGAAGAAGCTCGGGCTGTCCCGCGCGATGAGCCAGCCCTGCGCCTCGTCCCTCCATGCCTCATGATTGAAGAGCATGAGCAGGGAGAGCAGGGCGAAAATCGCTATATATGCATATTCCGCCTTCAGGCGCATGGTGGATATATCCCCGGGGGCGGCGCCTTCGGGCCCGGAGGCTGATACCAGATCCCCCATGCGCCCGCATCGCAGTCGAGCCTCATCGGGACGAGCCCAGGGAAATGGCGCATGAGGAATTCAAGATCGGTGCTCGAGTTCTCCTTCATCCGTATGAACATCGGCCTTCTCCCGGTCTTCCGACACATGTCGCGGACCCTCTGCACGGTTTCCATGGAATCCACGGGCCACACCCAGACGTTACACTGGTCCTTCCTGCCGTAGAGCGCCTTGATGCTGTAGGTCCCCCAATCCACATGGCAGAAGACGTACCCGCGTGTGTGCGAATCCAGCGCTTCTCCCAGGCATTCATAATTCGTGACAGTCCCGGGGCGCACCCACTCACGGCGGTCCATGCCGAAGAGCCCGCAGTACTGCCAGAGGTTCAACGCGAGGAAGAGCACGAGGAGCGCGGAGACTATCCTGTCGCCGCGCAGTTCCGAGAAGACGGAAAAGAGGGCCAGCACCAGGAACGGATATGCCATAATCAGATGGTGGAATGCGACCGCGACAGGGGACGAAATGAGCACGCCCAGAACCAGAGTGAATGCCAGCGCATTGACGGCGACAAAGCGGACATCCCTCTTGAGAATGCGCAGCCTCACTGCCCCGTATGCCAGCAGCGTGATGATAACACCGCACAGCATGACGCCGCTAGGCGTTACCGTGTGAGTCACGTCGCAGATCATGCTGGCGCCCTTCAAGGGATTTAAAAATAGCCTCAACAGATCTGCGCAATGCTGCGTGATTCTGTAGGTGTAGTTGCCGTCCGCAAGGGCGGTTTGCGTGATCCGCCAGGCGATTTGGTAATAGTGCCCCCCCGGCACCCTGTCCGTTGCATTCAGCAGGGTGCCGGTCAGCACACCAGCCGTGACGACCAGGATGCCGCAGTGACGGAGAAACCGCCCGCGAACCCCGGGAATGGCCATGCGCGGCCTTTGCTCGATGGCGTAGCAGAGGATGAAAAGGGCGATGACCGGCACGTAGAAGATGAAAGAGAGCTTGATCCATATCCCCGCGAAGACGAGCCCCCCGATTGCCGGAGGGTAGACAAGGCCGAGAGCGGCCTCATCGCCCACTGCCTTCAGCCACTTCCCGATCATGTATACGATGAGATAGATGAGGGTGAGCGGGAATACGGTGGGCCCATAATCCGTGAAATGCAGCAGGGAATAGGGCATGGAAACGAGGAGAATCAGAAAACACTTGAGCACATCGTAACGAACGATCCTGCAGATCAGCAGTGCCTGGAGTGCGAGAGCGATGAGCCCGAGGAATCTCAATGAGTGTGGCGAAGGCCACGCGAGGAAGAACGGGAAATACAAGAGCGACGGCAGGCTCCCGATATACGCGAACGCACGCAGCGGCAGATAGGTGTCCATGAACGGAATCGAATTCCATATCCTGACAAGAAGATCCGGGGACGAGGACGGCATCAGGGACTTGAAATTCGGGAATAAGGCCAGGTCATAATAGCGCGTCAATGGATCCAGCTTGTTCAGCGGGTAATACCACCAGGCGAGGTTGCTGTAGGGAAGGTAGGTATCGATGTTGTGGGGGAGAGGGGAACAGAGATGCACCACGAGGAGCGATATCCCAAGGATTGCCGTGGCCTCGCCGAGCGCCTTGAGGAGCGGCCGACGCCGGGGGGTGGTCTTCATCGGGGAACCCTGCTGCGTCGGCTGCTTTGGGTGAGTGTTCGCGCTGCATGCAGATCGCATCGGATACTCCACGGTGCCGCCGGCCCCCCTCGTTATGCAGCCGATGAGATACGCACGCGTGCGGCGCATCTCTCCCGCGCGGCACACGATGATATACCAACGACCGCCGAATAGGGAGCCTTAAATGGCCGCCCCCTTCCAGGGGCGGCAACGGGCCAAAGGAAGTGCTTCCGTATTCGCCGAGATGTGCTACTATCTTCGCGTGCGCACCTTCGGCGCCCCGCACCACGCAATGAAGACCCTCTTCCTCCTGAAAGAGACCATGGTGTACGAGCGGATGGGGTTGATGTACCTCATCGGCGCTCTGAAGAAGCGCGGCAAGGCGGTCGATCTCCTCATCACCGGCGCGCTCACGCGCGACGAGATCCTCAGGAAGGTGGATGCCATCGCCCCGGAGATCGTCGCGGTCAGCGCGATGACGGGAGAACACAACTACTACCTCTCCCTCCTCGACACCCTGAAGAGGCACCGCACCTTCTTCTCCCTGATCGGGGGCCCCCACCCCACCTTCTCCCCCGAGGTCGTGCTGAACGAATGCCTGGACGCGGGGTGCATCGGCGAAGGGGAGGAGGCGATGCTGGACCTCGTCTCGGCCGTCGAGCAGGGGAAGCCCGTCGACGCCATTCCGAACCTCTGCGTGCGTCGTGACGGGGAGTATCGGTGCACCCCCCCCCGCCCGCTGGTGGAGAATCTCGACGAGATCCCCTTCCCGGACAGGGAGCTCATCTACTCGAGGGACAGGCTCCTGGAGAGGGACAGGATCAAGACGTTCTTCACCATACGGGGCTGCCCGTACCAGTGCGCGTACTGCTTCAACAAGGCGTTCAACGAGATGTACCGGGGCAAGGGCGGCGGGGTCAGGACCCGCTCCGTGGACAACTTCATCGCGGAGGTGAACGAGGTCAGGCACCGGTACCCCACGGAACTCCTCAGCATCTACGACGACAACTTCCTCCTCCACAGCGTCGAGTGGCTCGAGGAGTTCGCCGACAAGCTGCCGCGGCAGGTCGGGCTGCCGTTCATCGTGAACTTCATCCCGAACCTGGTCACGGACGAGAAGATCCGCCTGCTGAAGAAGGCGGGCGTCTCGTATATCGAGATGGCGCTCGAGACGGCCGACGACGACGTCAACAGGGAGATACTGAAGCGGGTGCCCACGCGAAAGGAGATCACGGAGGCCGCGCGCATCCTTCACGCGCACAAGATCAAGTTCCAGGTGGACTGCCTCATCGGGCTCCCCGTCAAGGACCCCCTCGAGAACGCCTTCCGCACGATGGACTTCGAGATCACGTTGAGGCCGACCTTCGCCCTCGCCAACATTCTCTACCCGTACCCGAAGACGCCCATTCACGACTACGTCGTCGCCCACGGCTATTACAGGCCGCAGGATGCCGGATCGAGAGAGAAGTTTTTCACCAGGAACTACTCGGTCCTTGATTTCGGGGATCCGAAGGTCACCATGCAGATTGCGAAGCTCCACAAGCTGTGGGGGATCACCGTCAGCCACCCGTTCATCCTCCGCAGGCTGACCAGGCTCCTGATCCGCCTCCCCCTCCTGAAGCTCTACACCTATATGTTCTGGGCCTGGCACGGGCTCTCGTACAGGTTCCGCCTCGCGACGACCTCTTCTTCCTACCGCGACCTGCCGCAGTACATCAAGCGGATATTCTCATATCTCCCGGGGATTGAAAAAGATGCGGAAGAATGCTGATCTCGGCGGCGTGGCGGAAGAGTGGGAGCGGCTGTGGAAGCTGTCGAAAGACAAGTGGTTCCGCCACCCCCGCTACCAGGAGACGATCGCCCGTATCCTGAAGGACCGGTTGGCCGGGAGGATCGTCCTTGACATCGGCTGCGGCACCGGCGACTACCTGTCGAGGCTCAAGGGATCGTGCACGCCCGTCGGACTCGACATATCGGCCGGGGCGTTGAGGCTCGCCTGCGGGCATCGGGTGGTCGCCTCGGCGGAATGCCTGCCTTTCCAAACCGGTTCCCTGGGGGGCATCTTCAGCATCGGGACGTTCCACTGCCTCCCCCACCCCGGAGAGATGTTGAAGGAGGCGCACAGGGTCCTCGCCGCGGATGGGCTCCTCATCCTCATCGTGCCCAGCGCAACATCGCTGCCCGCCCTCATCAAGCGGTTCCTCGACCCGCTCTTCCGGTTCGTCTTCAGGATGCTCGAGAATGACCGGATGCCCGATATCCACAGGACCTACTCGCTCAGGGCGCTGAAGGAGATGGTGACCCGGAGCGGATACGCCGTCCTGGAGCACCACCGCGTCCACATAGGCTATGCCTTCAGGAGCCCCCTGATACGGCTCCCCCTGACGGCGATCGAGAAGCTCCGCCTGCGCCGGATGGCCGAGGAGATCGTCGTCGTATGCGCGCGGACGGCCTGCGCGCCTCGCACTCGAGACTGACGTGAGCACTCTTCGCGAGAAATGGCATGCCGGCCTGAATGTCTGGCGAACCTCGGGCGGCCTGTCCGCTCCGAGCGCCCTGCTCCGATTCTACAGGTGCGCGACGAGATGCGACGCGGCGACGACACGCGCCTACCTGGAGGGACTCGTTCGAAACGGCCTGCGGATAACGGTCTTTGCGACGGGATCGTTCATCGAGAAGAACACCGGCTGGGCGCTGAGGATGCAGGGGCTCGGCTGCGAGATCGGCCTCCACGGATACCATCACCTCTCGCCAAACCGGATGACGCCCGCGCGGTTTGAGACCGACCTGCAACGCTGCATCGCCGCCTTCCGGCGCGCCGGCATCTCGTTCAGCGGCTACCGCGCGCCGAACCTCGCCATGGCCCCCGGCTGCTACCCCGTTTTGAGGCGCCTGGGGATCGCCTACTCCTCGTCGCTGCTCTGCTCCGCCGCCCGGCTGGACCCGATGGAGCGGTGCATCGCCTTTATGGACGTCCCCCTGATCCTGCACGAGCCCGGCCCTGAAGAAATCGCAGACGCCCTCCGCCCCCACCTTCTCCCCGGGAGGGTCCTCTGCGTGCATCCGTACGGTTTCCTCGGGACGCGTTACGGGCCCGTCACCCGGGAGCTTATCCTTGACTGCGGGCTCAGGACGGTTACAATAGCCGAACAACTGCGCGGCGCCGAGGGGCTGGCCCTCTCGGTCGATTTCGGCGCGTAAGGAACCGATGAAACTCAGCATCATCATCCCCTGCTACAACGAGAAAAGCACGATCCTCGATATCGCGCGGAAGGTCCTCGCGGTGCAGATCCCCGCCGAGAAGGAACTCATCGTCGTGGACGACTGCTCGACCGACGGCTCCGGGGATCTCGCCCGCGATGCGCTGCAGGGGAAGGCGACGATCGTCCGCCACGAGCGCAACAGCGGAAAGGGGGCGGCGATACGGACCGGCCTCGCGCACGCGACCGGCGACTACGTCATCATCCAGGACGCCGATCTGGAGCTCGACCCCGACGACTATCGTTTTTTGCTGGAGCCCGTGCGGGAGGGGGTCTCGGACGTCGTCTTCGGGACCCGGATGATCAACTACGACTACCACCACGCCGTCCAGGGATCGTCGGCCGACAGGGCGGTGTTCCTCGCGGGGCTCGCCCTCAATTTCTTGGTCAACGTCCTCTTCACCGCCACCGTCACGGACGTCATGATCGGCTACAAACTCATCAGAACGGACATCTTCCGGTCACTCGACATCAAATCCGACGGCTTCGGCATCGAGGTGGAAATCGCGGCCAAGCTCCTCAAGCGCGGGCACCGCATCCATGAGGTCCCCGTCAGGTACTACCCGCGGCGCTTCGACCAGGGAAAGAAGATAAGTTGGCGGGACGTGCCGAGGATCTTCTGCGCGCTCCTGAAGTACCGGCTGCGCGGGTAGTGTGCGGTCCCGGGGGCCGCGCCGTATCCCCCGTGCGAGTATCTCCTCCACCTTCTCACGGGCCGGCACCAGATCTCCCACGCGCCGGCATCGCAGTCGAGTTGCATCGGCACGAGCCCCCAGAAGTTCCTCTTCAAAAACGCGAGGTCGGTGCCTGACCGCTCCTTCATCCGTATGAACATCGGCGTTCTGCCTGTCTGCCGGCAGATGTCGCACACCCTCCGCACGACCTCGTCGGAATCCATCGGCCACGCCGCCACGTTGCACTGGTCCCGGTTCCCGTAGAGCGCCTTGATGTACTCCACGCCCCAATCGACATGGACATGAAGTGCTCCCACGCGAGGTTGGTGTAGGGAACATATGAATCGGCGTTCATGGGCACATGCAAGAAGAGGAACACCACGAGGAGAGCTATCCCGAGGATTGCCGCGACCTCGCCGAGCGTCTTCAGCAAGCGTTTCGGCGCGGGACGCGCGCCACGAAAAGCCTTTTCGCGCGAAGAGGACGGCGTCTTCATCTCTCAGAGCCGCCCACGCGCACGCTTCAGGCGGAGCTGGATTACCTTCAAAAGCGCCTCGAAGAACGTCTTCTTGTCCATCTTGGACTTCCCGATGGCGCGCTCGTAGAAGATGATGGGAATCTCCCTGATCCGCATCCCCTTCGCGTGCATCCGGTAGAGAAGCTCGAACTGGAACGAAAAGGAGTTGGACTTCACCTCGCGGAGGTCGATCGCCTCGAGCGCACGGCGGGAGATGATCTTGTAGCCCCCGGTGCAGTCGGTGTACGGCATCCCCGACACGAAGCGCACGTACTTGTTGGCGAGGTAGCTCATCACGAGGCGCCAGAACGGCCAGTTGACCGAGCTCACCCCCTTCAGATAACGGGAGCCGATCACGAGGTCGTATCCCTCGATCGCCTCGATGAACGGGGCTATGTACTTGGGGTCGTGGGAGTTGTCGGCGTCCATCTCGATGACGTAGTCGTACCCGTTCCCGATGGCGTAGGCGAACCCGCGGACGTAGGCGGTGCCGAGGCCGAGTTTTCCGGGCCGGTGTATGACCGCGACGCGGGGATTCTCCCGGCTGTAGGCGTCCACGACCGCCCCCGTGCCGTCCGGGGAGTTGTCCTCGATGAGGAGGACGTCGAGGGCGGGCGGGATGGCGAGGAGCTGGTCAAGCAGGCCGACGATGTTCTCCCGCTCGTTGTAGACGGGGATGACGATCAGGATCCGTTTCCCCGGCGGCACATTCGACGGCGCAGGCGGGGGCCGTTCCATCCGCTCACCCCTTCTTCAGAACCGCCGCCGCCGTCTCGCAGCCGCTCAGCAGCGCCGTGTGCATCGTCCTGGTGCAGGGGTACCTGCGGTACACACCGGCGAAGAAGAGGCCGGGGTAGACGCTCTCGACGGGCGGGTTTTTGTACCCGAGGCCGTACCGGGGCGTGCTGTACGGTATCTTGAATATCCTCCGCCAAAGATAGTCGAATTTCGGGCAGACGGTGCGGATGTCCTCGAGGTAGATCGCCGCGAGTTCCTCCTCGGAGGTCCGGTAGAGGGGGGATTCCTCGTCGGCGTAGCTGAACAGGTAGTAGACATATTCCCCGTGCGCCCCCCCCTCCGGGAAGAGGGCGGTGTGGTTGAAGATGCCCCCGAAACGGAGGACCGGCTCCATGAAGACGTTCCAGTAGTGCGGCGAGATGAGGTGGCGCGAGCCGAAGCACATGCAGATGAGGGGGCGGTAGCGGATCGTGGAGAGTTCCGGATCCAGCCGCCCCGGCTCCTCGTGTATGCGCAGCAGTATCTCCGGCGGGACGGCGCTGACGATCCTCGGCGACTCCAGGCGGTGCCGCGTCCCGTTCGGGCCGACGGCCTCCACCGTCCCCCGCCCCACCCGGACCGCCTCGACCCCCCGCATGATGCGCCCGCCCTTCTTCTCGACGGCCGCGGCGATCCCGTCGATGAGCGCCTTCAGGTCCTTGGACGGGTAGCCGTAGCTGGACCTGTTCCGGGCGCTCTCGTGGAGGCGGTAGCCGAGCCAGCCGCTGCTCACCGCGGAGAGGGGCGTCCCGAACTCCATCTCGGCGAGCGGCTCGAAGATCGCCTTCCGCGCCCTCCCGCCGAGCATCCGCTCGATCCATTCGTCGCTCCTGACCGCGTCGAACGCGTGCCAGTTCTTCTTGAAATAGCAGACCACGCCGAAACGGACGAGGCGGAGCCGTTCCAGGGGGGTGAGCGGGGCGAAGCCGAGGATGTGCCACGGCTGCACGAGCGGGTACGCCTTCCCGTGGAACCAGAAGACGACCTTGATGCTCTTCCAGACCATCGATTCCCACAAACCGAACCTTTTCAGGAACCGGTGGGTGGCGGTGTCGATCCCCATGACGTGGTGGTAGGTGATCGGGATCCACTTCCCGTCCTGCCGGAACGATTTCGCCAGGCCGCCGAGCTCCGTGTCCGCCTCGAGAAGGACGACCCGCATCCCCCCCTCCGCCAGACGATCCGCGGCGGCGAGGCCGGCGGGCCCTCCCCCGAGCACGATCGCGTCGCACCGTTCAACCGTCATAGCGGTTCGACCTCCTGCGCGATACCGCGCGTCTTCAGGGCGATCGCGAGGGTCTTGCGCAGGCCCAGTTTCTTGTAGCGCGAGTAGTTCCTCACCAGGCAGATCTTGAAGATTCCGTTGAAGAGCGGGTTCGGGGGGAGTTTCACGAGGAGCCGCAGCAGGGGGATGAGGCGCGGGTGGCGGACCGCGAGGTAAAAGAGCTTCTGGATGTTCAGGATTTCCCCCTTCCTCTCCAGCCGCAAAGGATTGTCGCCGAGGTGGAGCGGCTCGAGCCGGTCGAAGTTGAACCCGTCGCCGAGGTAGCCGCGCGCCTTGGCGTAGTCGTACATCCCGGTCTTCGGGAGGGGCTGGTAGACGTAGGCGAACGGGTGGTCGACCCGGCAGTCGACGTTGAGGCGCACGGTCTCCCAGGCCCGCGCGGGGGTCTCGCCCGGCATGCAGAACATGCTGGTCGTCCTCAAAATGATCCCCCGCGCCTTCACCCACCGGGCCGCCGAGACGATCTGCTCGTTGCTGATCCCCTTCCCCCCTATTTCGTTCCGGACGAATTCGCTCCCGCTCTCGACGCCGAACGACATCCCGTAGCAGCCGGCCTCGCGCAACTCGCCCACGATCTCCTCGGTCAGGGTGTCCGCCCTGACGCCGCAGAAGAACGGGAGGCCGACCTCCCTGCGATAGAGAGGGAGGAACTCGCGCAGCCAGTCCCTGTTCCAGACGAAGACCTCGTCGTCGAAGGTGACCGTGTCGAAGCGCAGGATCTCCTTCTGCTCCCGTATCTCCGCGGCGAAGCTCCGCGGAGCCCGCATCCTGAGGTACCTCCCCTTCCCGCGGTAGAGCGACTGGAAATACGGGTCCGTGCAGAAGGTGCAGCGGAACGGGCACCCACGGCTCCCGATGAACGTCTTCGTCGTCTTCTCGCGGAGGAACCGGTACTTGTAGTACAGGGACCAGTCGGGCCGGGGGAGGCTCTCGAGATCCTCCCGCAGCGGCCTGGGTTCGTTCTTCACCACGGCGCCGCCGCGCTTGACCCAAAGGTTCCTGATTTCGGCGATCTCTCCGTTCCGCTCCAGGACCGCCGCGAGCTCGCAGAGGGCGTCCTCCCCCTCCCCGACGCAGACGGCGTCCACGCCCTCGTGCTCGACGATCTCGGGGCAGACGGTCGCGTGCGCTCCGCCGAAGACGGTCATCGCGCCGAGCTCCCGCCTGACCCGTCCGGCAAGGCGCGCCATCGCGAGGTGCTCGCCGGTGGTGCAGGAGAAACCCACGAGGCGGGGGGCGAAACGGGCGAGCTCCCCGAGGATGTTCTTCTCGAGCGAGGTGACGAACACCTCGCACTCGTGCCCCGCGGCCTTGAGCGCCGCGGCGAGGTACATGATGCCGTGGTATTCCTGGGGGAAGCTGTGGACGAAGGCAATCCTCATTTGTCGACGTTGTCGTAGCCGTAGATGTGGTAGTAGATCATCGTGTAGCCGAAGTGCAGGCCGTACCGCCACCCCCGCCGGAGGTAGACGAAGAGGTTCCTGAAGTACCGTAGCTTCTGGCGCAGGATCATCCTGAGCAGGCGTCTGCCGAAGGTGAGGAAGTAGGCGATTTTCTGGTACCGTTCCACCGTCCTGACCCTTAGCTTCTTCGATTCGACCACGGCGCCGAAGGTGATGTTGTCGGCCGCCTTCCACCGCGCATCGTCTATCCATCCGCCGTACTGGTAGATCTGCCGGCATCCCTCCTCGGTGAACGGCTTGTAGATGAAAAAGGCGGTCCGGTTCGCGTCGAGCTCCATGGCGAGCCGGATGGTGTCCCGCAGCGTCGCCGGGGTTTCGGCGGGGCCCCCGAGGATGTTGAACGCCGTGAAGCCGATGCCGTTCGCCTTGGCGATCCTGAAGATCTCCTTAATCTTCTCCCGGGAGATATGCTTGCCGTAGACCTCGTTGCGGATGAAGTCGTTCCCGGACTCGATCCCGACGCGCAGGAGGGCGCACCCCGACTTGCCCAGCAGCTCCAGCTTCTCCTCGTCGAGCTGGTCGATGCGGGCGAACATGCTGTACCGCAGTTTTCCCCAGGCGCTCGTCTGCATGTAGGACTCGCAGAACGGACGCAGCCACGCGATGCTGGCGGTGGGGATCTGGTCGAAGAGCTGGGCGAGCCGCATGTTCCGGTGCTTATATTTCTCCCACTGAAAGGCGATCTCCTGCGCGTAGCTGACCGGGTCCCGCACCCGGTAGTACTGCCCCTCCACCGCCTCCGAGATGCCGTGCGCGTCGCAGTAGGTGCACTTGAACGGGCAGCCGCGCGTGCCGATGATGTAGAGCATCCCCAGGAAGTAGAAGTAGAGGTCCAGATCCTCCCAGAGGTCCCAGTTGGGGATCGGGAGACTGTCGATCTCCTTGATGAAACACCCCCGGCCGGTCTTGACGATGGTTCCGTTGCGCTTCGTCCAGACGCCGGGGATCTGCGAGACGTCCCCGCCCCCCTCGAGGCGGTTTAGATAGTCGGCGAGGGTGAGCTCCCCGTCTCCGATGAAAAGGGCGTCCACGCCGGGAAGCGAGAGCGTCTCCTCGGGTTTGAGCGACGCGTGGTAGCCGCCGAGGATAACCGGGAGGTTGCGGTGCCGCGCGATGTGCGCGATGACCTCCTTCACGTACTGCATGTACATCGTGTTGGCGGAGATGCCGATCAGGTCCGGCGCATCCCGGTCGATGTCGGCCAGCAGCTTTTCTTTCCACACCCTCCGCCTGAACGTCAGGTCCGTAATCGTGGCGCGATGCGGCGTCCTCTCGTTCAGGTAGGTGGCCAGGCAGGTGATGGCGATGTCGAGCGCGCTGTAGTCGCCCCCGAGGGTTGCGTTGACGAACTTAACCTTCATCGGAAGAATCTCCTGACCTTGGTGACGAGCTTCGGGATGCCCCCGGGCGACACGAAATGCCGCAGGATGTACCCCCAGCGCCGGGGCCGCAGGTAGAAGCTGAAGAGGGCCTTCCGCTGGAATCTCTTCAGCGTCCGGGTGTCTATGTTCGGGTCCTCGAACGCCCTGCGTGAATAGTAGTTGAAATCCGTGTAGTTGTCGCTGATTTTGTAGCCGAGCTCCGTCACCATGTCGAACAGGTATGTCCCGGGGAGGGGGGTAGCGATGTTGAACGTCGCCTCGTCTATGTCGAGCGAGGAGGCGAATCGTATGGTCCTGCGGAGCTCCTCCCTTGTCTCCGTCGGGGCGCCGAGCATGAAAAAGCAGCCCGCCCTGATCCCCGCCCGCCTCGCCGCGGCGATGGTCGTCTTGATGTTCTCGAGGCGTATCCGCTTTTTGTAGACGTCGTCGAGTATCCGCTGGCTGCCCGACTCGGCGCCGATGTGGAGATACCGGACGCCCGCCTCGTGCATCTTCCGGAACGTCGCGTCATCGGTGATGTCGGCCCGCGTGTTGCACGCCCACAGGATATCGAGCCGGTCCGCGATGAGGCGGTCGCAGAGCTCCTCGAGCCAGCGCCGGTTCGCCGTCAGCGTGTCGTCGTGGAAGAAGATCCCCCTGATGCCGTGGTCTTGCTTCAGCCCCGCGATCTCCGCGACGATGTTCGACGGGCTCCGCATCCTCAGCCGGCTGCCGAACAGCTTCACCAGCGTGGGCTGGCAGTAGGTGCACCGGAAGGGGCAGCCCCGGGAGGCGACGACCGTCGTCCCCCTGATCTTCATCCCGAGGATGTCGAGGTAGTGCCAGGTCGCCGTGTACCTCTCCATATCGAACAGGCGCCGGTCCGGGAACTCCAAGGCGTCCAAATCCGCGACCGGCTCGCGGGGTGCGCTCGTGACGATCCGGCCTCCCTCCCGGTAGCAGATGCCCCGTACCCCCTTCAGATCGCGGGACGCCGAGGCCCGGACGACCTCGGCGAAGGTCCGCTCACCCTCGCCCAGCACCACGATGTCCGCATGATCCACGAGTGTCTCGGGGAGGACCGTCGCGTGCGGGCCCCCGGCCACCACGAACGCCCCCATCGCCCTCGCCCGCCTGGCAGCCTCGATCCCGCGTTCGTAGCTCATCGTGTCGAAGTAGATGCCCGCGAGGTCGGGGCGAGTCTCTTCGAGCCTGGCGTGAAATTCCTCCGCCGATTTGAGGAACGTCCCGTCCACGAGGGTCACCCGCGCCCCGAGGTCTGCGGGCAGGTTGGAGGCGAGGTACCCAAGCCCGAGGGGCGGGTCCCCCGACCTAGAATTCAACCGCGGGAAAACGAGCGCGATCTTCATCGGAATGGCTGTACGGGAACACGATATTGTATCATACGGCGGACGGGGACGCCCTGTTGAACATGAGGCTCAGTTCCCGATGGCACATGTAGTTGCACGCGGCGCAGCCCTTCAGCTCCCTCCGCGCGGAATCATACGCAGTTGAGCGCCAGAACTCCCGCACACTCCCCCCTCCCAGGTTCCCGACCGGCTGCGCCATCCCGAAGAAATAGTTGCACGCGTAGACGTCCTCATACGCGTCGATGAAGATGTCGGTGTACGGGGCGAAACACCTGAGAACGGGCCTCTCCCCCGAGAAGAGCCGCCTGCAGTAGTCGAGGTACGCCTCGGAGTTGTCGATGAAGTCGGGCAGACGCATCTTCTCTTCGCGCAACCGCTCGTTGGCGCGCAGCAGCGACGCCGCCCGTTCCGCCGCGGACGGTTGCGACAGGCCGCCGAGATCCTGCGCCTCGAAAACCGAGAGGGTGTCCGCCCCGAGCCGGCGGGCGGCATTCACGATCCCCGCGACGTCATCAACGTTCCCCTCGGTGAGCGTGGCCGCGAGGGCGCAGTGGCAGCCCCGGCCGAGCAGGCGCCGGGCGGAGAGGACGTTGCGGACGGCCTCGCCCAGGCGTGCAAAGGCGCCCGGCACGCCGCGCTGCCGGTCGTGCATCTCCGGCGTCGCCCCGTCCATCGAGAGGGTGATCAGATCGACGCCGGCTTCGACGAGCGCGCGCGCAACGGAGTCCGTCAGCAGCATCCCGTTGGTGGGTATGTGCACGGTCAGCCCCGCGCGGTGGGCGACCGCCGCGAGCTCGACGATGTCGCTCCTCAAAAGCGGCTCGCCGCCGTAGAAGGAGACGCCGTACGCCCCCATCCTGGCCAGTTCCCCGATGATCTCCTTCGCCCTCTCTCCGGGGATCTCTTCGGCACCCCTTCGCACCCGCTGCGGGAAGTTACACATCGCACAGCGCTGGGTGCAGCGGTAGGTGAGCGCGAGGGTGGCCGAGATCGGGGCGCAGAACGTCCTCCCCCTCCAGGCCGACCCGATCACGGCGAGGGCGTTCACCGCCTGTCGGAACGCCCGGAGCGGGCGGCCGGAGCGCAACCGGCGGATGAGCACACGGGAGTACTTTTTCCTCATCGGCGCCTATCGGATCGAGAGAGCCGCCCTGGCGAGCGTCGCGAACTCGTGCCACGAGCGGACAGCGAGGAGCCTGCGGGCCACGTACGAGGGCCGGTAGTAAAACGCCCTGAAGAATTGTTTCTGCCGGCGGTCGAGCTCGCCAGGGGGGAAGACGGAAAAGTAGTTCCCCATCTCCGCGATCGCCCCGCGTCTGCCGAGGGTGTACTCCGCCCAGAAGTCCCTCCCCGTCTCCTTCACCACCTGGCTGTACAGTCGCGAGGGGGGGCACGGGGTCAACTTGTTCACCTGGATGAAGTCGCAGGGGATCGTTTTCGCGAACCGGATGGAGCGCTTGAGGGCGGGACGGTCCTCCCCGGGGTTTCCTATCATGAAGAACGCGAGCGTGGAGATGCCGGCCTCCCGCGCCCAGGAGAACGCCTCCCGCATCCGCTCGATGGACATCGAGCGCCCGAGGCGGGAGAGCACGTCGGGGTCGGCGGATTCGACGCCGAAGTGCATCTTAAAGCAGCCGGCGGCCTTCATCGACGCGAGCATGTCAGGCGAGACGAGATCCGCGCGCGTCCGCACCGACCAGGTGACGTCGAGCTTCTTCCGGCGGATCGCCTCGCAGATGGCCTGGACGCGCCCGGGGTTGAGCGTGAACGTCTCGTCCTGGAACCATATCTCGCGGATCCCGTGCCGCTTCCTGCACTCCTCCATCTCGGCGATAACGCTCTCGGCGCTGCGCATCTGGTGGCGGATGGTGCCCACGTCGCAGTAGGCGCACTTGAACGGGCAGCCGTAGCTGGAGATCATCACCGTCACAGGGTGGCGCTTCGACATCACGCACGAGTAGGCCTCGTTGGGCAGCAGGTGGCGCGCCGGGAACGGGACCCGGTCGAGCGGGACGCTGTCGGCGGTCGGGGGAACGCAGGTCACCCCTCCGTCGTCCCTCCGTACCAGACCGTCGATGCCGCCGACGTCCCGCCCTCCCTGGGCGATCGCATGGAGCAGTTGGGGGAAACTTCTCCACCCCTCGCCGACGATTCCGTAGTCGATGCATTCGTGGGAGAGGGTCTCGCGGGGGTAGAGGGAGAGGTGCATCCCCCCGACGATGACCGGGACGGGAAACGCCTGCTTGATCCGCTCGATGTAGGCGAGCGACTCGAGGAACGTCTCCGTGATCAGGTTATACCCCACCGCGATCGGATCGAATTCTCGGAGCCGCCGGACGATCTCCTCCGCGGAGAGCCGGAGGGCGAACGCCTCGACGTAGCAGACCTCGAACCCAGACTTCTCCAGGTGCCCCGCGAGGTAGGCGAGGCTGAGGTTGGGGAGTATCTGCGCCGTGTCCGTGTAGGCCTTCCTCACGCGCGGGGTGTACATCAGGTCGGGAACGACCTGCGGCAGGTTGACGAGCGCCACCCGCCCCCTTTTCCGCTTCCCGGAACCGTTCATATCCTCTTTCCGATGAGCTGCCGGCACCAGTGCATGATCGTTCCCGGATTCAGCGACAGGAGCAGGTTGAGCTCCACGTGGCACGCCTGCACGCACGCCGCGCAGGAGCTTTCGGGGAGGGCGCGGAACGCCTTGCGCATCCCGACCTCGAGGGCGTTCAGGTAGAGCTCCTTCCGGGCCCGTTCGAAAGTGGATCCGCACGGGTAGACGATCCCCTCCACGTCGATCTGGCAGAAGAGCCGGCCCGCCCGGCACGGCGGGTGCCCCGGGGGCCGGCGCGGGAGAAAAATCGCGCGGTGATCCTCCCAGTCGATGAAGATGCGCCTGAGACACATCTCCGAGTCGGCGATCGGCGCACCGGAGCGTTTCAGGGCGATGAGCTCGTTCCCGATGCGGCGGTGTTCCTCCTCGTCGAGGAGCAGTTCCGCCAGCGGGTGCTCCCGGCGGAACCCCCCCCCTCCCGCCGCCCCCAGCGGATAGTGAAGGCACTGGAAGTTGGTGACGAAGCCGTAGTTCCGGGCGGTTTCGAGGATGAACGGGATGAACTCCCTGTTGCGCCTGGTGAGCGTCGTGGTGGTGAGCGTGCGTATCCCGCGCTCCCTGAGCGCCTTGAACGCATCCAGGAGCAGGGGGAAGCTCCCCCTACCTTTGAGCTCCTCGTGGACATCCTTCAGCCCTTCGAAGCTCAGGAACACCATATCGGCGTTCTTCAGGGCCTCGAGCCGCCTCCGGACGAAGTGTTCGCGGACGGAAAGGGTCACGAGGAATCCCATTCCTTTCCCGCGCCCGATGATCTCTCCGATATCGTCCCTGATGAGGGGGTCGCCGCCGGTGAGGTGAAGACGCACGCACCCCATAGCCGCGAGTTCGTCCATGATGCGCAGGAGCCCCTCGAGCGGCATGTCCTTCTTCCCGCTCTTGGAGATGTCGCAGTAGGCGCAGCCGGCGGGACAGCGGTTGGTGATGTCGATCCAGACCGCCAGCGGCCGCCGCCTGCCCAGGAGGCGCTCCTCAAGAACAGCCTTTCCCGCCCGAAATAAATGCCGTATCTTCATGGACAAGAACGTGTTATGCAACGCCCGCCATCAGAGGGTGGCGGGGCTTCTTCTTCTCCTTGCAGTCCGGCGCGCCGCGCAAAAGTTTACAAAAACGCCACTGCGCCGGTGTGCACGCAAGGATGCGAAAACGATTATAGTATACTCGCGGCAGAGAAGTTAGACAAACCGGGGCCAAGCCGGATTTAGCGCTGCCGTATCACACGAGCGGGGCACCCGACGGCGACGCAGCGCGGGGGCAAGTATACTAAAGAACAAACACGCTGAAAGTGCAAATCCTGAATCCGCGGGCGACTGCGCAGGCCGCCGGATATCGCTTTTGCAGCGGCGGTTGTGTTTCGTGTTCATGCCGCGCATTGACGCTGTCGCAGACGCTGTCGCAGATTGACTTGCCCTCCGTTTCTTGATTAACTTCTGCGGGCGGAGACCGCCGCAGGGGCGCCTCACCATCATCTGCGAGAGACATTCCGGGAAAACAGGTGCGCCATTCCCCCGCGGGCGATGCGCGTCGTTTTCTCGTTTCCGCGCGCGGCGGACCGGCACTGCATCAAGGGGTATATGATGAGGTTATTCGCCATCCTGTGCGTGTTCATCGTGCTCGCGGTCGGATTCTCCTGGCCGCTGCCGCTCCATTTGGACACGGCGCTCGACAACGACTTCGACACGCTCATGTTCGCATCCGTGCTCCAGTTTTTCAGGGCCAACGTCCTCCGGCATCCCCGGGACCTCTTCGATGCACCGTTTTACCATCCGCATCGACAAACGCTTCCCTCCGTCTTTCACAACTACATGGTCGGGCTCGCGTACATCCCGCTCTACGCGCTCACCCGGAGCCCGGTGGGCTCCTACAACATCCTCCATCTCCTCACCCTCGCCCTCGACGCTTTCGCGATGTACATCCTTGTGCGCCATCTCACCGGCGGGGAGCTCCCGGCCATCGTCTCGGGGGCCATATTCGGCTTCTGTCCGGTCAGGACCGCCAACTTCCAATACACCCCGTTCGTGACGAACTACTGGGTCGTCTTCGCCATCCTTCTCCTCTTCAAATTCTCTGAACGCCTTTCCCGCGGCGGGGCGCCCGGCTTCACGCTCCTCGCCGGCTCTCTCGCGCTGTACCTCGTCCAGTGCCTCTCCGACATGGTGGGGGGGCTCTACCTGGGCCTCGCCTTCTTTCCCGTGCTCGCCTTCGGCCTCCTCGCCAATCTCAAACGACTCGGCCCCGGCGGGCTCGCGAGGGCCGCCGCCATGCTCGCCCTCCTCGCCCTCTGCCTGGCTGCGGCGACGGCCCCCCTGCGTGCGATCAGGAAGGGGATGGGCGAGGAGCGGGTCGCCTGGGACGCCGAGACGGTGCAGGAGATATGCCCCGCGATCTCGAGTTATCTCTCGCCGTCTCCGGGGAACATCCTCTACGGCAGGGCTACCGCGGGATTCTCGTTGAACGCCCGGCAGGTCAACTTCTTCGGCGCGGCGGCGTGGATCCTCGCCGCCATCGGTTTCTTTGCCGCCCGGAAGACGGCGCGTTTCCTCCCCGCGTACATGCCCCCGCTCGCGCTCGCCATCTGCCTCGCCGCCTTTCTGCTCTCGCTCGGGCCGTGGATATGTCTCACGCCGGGGGTGAAGCTCTGCCCCGGGCCCTCCATGCTCGTCTATCGTTTTTTCCCGGCGCTGAGGACGCTCGGGGGGCTGGGGATGGTCGTGCTTATTTACGTCTGCGTCATGGCCGGCTTCGGCGTGCAGTGGCTGGCCGACCGGCTCCAGTCGGCCCGTCTCTGCCGTCGGGGCGTGCTCGGCGCCGGGCTCCTCGCGATTCTGACCATCGAATATGCCAGCTACCCCCCCACCACGTGGGGTGAACCGTTCTATTGCGTGCCCCGGGACCCCCCCGCGGTATACCGATGGTTGATGGCGCAACGCGACACCGCTCCCGTCATCGAACTCCCGATGCCCTGGGAACCCGAGGAGATCGGGGGGGCGTTGGGTCTCGATACCGCCGCGATGTACTGGGCCGCCTTCCACGGGAGGCGAATCGTCAACGGCCAGACGGCGTTCGCCTACCCCGAGTACAAGATCATCGCCGACCAGATGAAGCGCTTCCCCTCGCGGGAGACCATCGACATCCTGCGCTCCCTCGGCGTCCGCTACGTCGTCCTGCACGTGGGGAGACTCCCGCGCCTGGAGTGGCAGTGGCAGCTTGTTCGCGCCCATCCCGAGGCGGCCTACGACTGGCGCGCGACGCTCGACCGCCTCGACCGCTTCGGTGGCGAACTGGCCCTCAGGGTGAAGGCCGGCGGCGACCGCCTCTACGAGATCCTCCCGGGCCCTTCCGCCCCCGCGATCCCCCCGGGCGCCCCCCTTCCCCGCCACGGATGGACGGCGACGGCGTACCCGCACCCGTCGGATGCCTCCCTGGCCATCAACGGCAGGGAGGAGACGGCATGGTCGACGCGGCACAACCAGGTTGCAGGCCTCTTCTTCCAGCTTGACCTTGGGCGTAGCGAAAAGATCGCCGGGATCGGGATGATCCTCAAGAGCGCGAACGAGTGCCCCAAGAACCCCCGCGTGGAGATCTCGAACGATGGCAGGAGATGGACGCCCGTCGACTACGGGGGGGCGTACCTGGATTTCACGCAGCGGCTGATCGCGGACCCGGGGGAGAAGCTCTTCCGGATCTCCTTCCCCGCCGTGAAGGCGCGCTACATCCGGATGACCCTCACCCGGATGGACAACCTCTACCCCTGGACCATCGCGGAACTGGAGGTCTACGGGGGGGTGTGAACGGCGGATATGGCGCGCGCCCGACGGAGCGAAATGCGCGTCAACGCGGGGGATACCCGGATCCAGGCGCCGCAACGCCGCTCGCCGCGCACCCGACCGAGCACATACTACACCGCGGCGCATACGGCGAGGAGGAGGCCGATGAGATTCGTCTGGCACAGGAGGGCCAGCGTACAGGCGATCCAGATGATGTCCGCGCGCATGCAGCAGAGCGCGCAGAAGAGGAATAGCAGCGCCATCCCGAGGGAGTAGCTCCGACTGATGATCCCGTACTCGAAGAGGGGGAAGTAGCCGAGGGCGCACAAGACTTTCTGTACCCGGGAAAAGGGCGCGGCGCGCACGAAAAGGCACACCGCACCCGTGGCGATGCACAGGTGCAATAATTGCATCCCCCGCGGATCGCGGGTCGCCCGCGAGACGCCGTAGAGGGGAACGTGCCAGAGGGCCGGATGGCTTTCATGGCGGGCATTGCGCAGCAGCTCGGCCGGCGTCGCGCTGTCCCGTGCGATCATCCACGCCTGGAGCTCGTCCCTCCACATCTCGTGACGCAGCATGCCGGAGAGGCACAGGAAGAAAAAGAGCGCGACGAGCGCGGATGAGAACAGCTATGAGGAACGGGACCTCGCACCACCCCGTCGAGCAAGACGCCGCCGTTGAGGTTGCGGCGGCGCGCATGCCCGCGCCCCCCGAGCCGTTCACCAGAGGGAGAGGCGTATCAGCGTGGAGAAGATCAGGATCTTGACGCCGGTCCAGATGATGCTCACCGGCTCCTTCCACCCGCGCCCGTGTCCCGAGATGCCGCCGTATCGGTTGAAGTAGGTGATCGGCACCATGGCGAACCGGCGCCCCGCGAGCCCCGCCCTGACCGCGATCTCCGCCTCGTAGATAAACCGGTCGTCCTTGAAGGCGACGCTTTCGATCGCGTCCCGCGTCCACGCCTTGAATCCGGTCGTGATGTCGCAGAACCGCTGCCGGGTCAGGAGGTTGACGTATCGGTTCACGATGCGGTTGCCCATCACACGGAAGAAGCTGAAGTCGTACCGCTCCACGTCGGACTCCTTCATGAAGCGCGCGCCGAACGAGAAATCCGCCTCGCCGGCGAGGATCGGCCGGACGACCTTCGGTATCTCCTCGGGCATGAACTGGAGGTCGGCGTCGAACTGCACCATCACGTCGGCGGACGACCGCCTGATCCCCACCTTGATCGCGTGCCCCTTTCCCCGGTCGTCGAGGTTCCGGATGACCGTGATCTTCGGGTTCCCGCGGGCCATCTCCTCGGCGATGTCGGCGGTTTTGTCGCTCCCGCCGTGGATGACGAGGATCTCGGCGTCGGGGACGGCCTGCATCGTCCTCCGCAGGCACTCCCCGATGCTCTCCTCCTCATTGAAACAGGAGATGATGACGCTCAACGCCGGTTTGGCTGCCATATCCGCCTTCCGCGTTACGGCCTGTAGAAGATGATCGTGCTTCCCTCGGTCTCGAACGAGAACTGGACCTCCAGGAGGGATCGCAAAGCCCTGCGGACCTTTTCCTGGTTATACGGCTCCACGTAGAGGAGGATGAACCCTCCCCCGCCCGCGCCGCACAGCTTGCCGCCGAGGGCGCCCGCCGCCCGGGCCGCCTCGTAGCAGTCATCGATCGTTTTGTTGGTGATGGCGCTCGACAGCTCCCGCTTCAGCATCCAGTTCTCGTGGAGCAGCGCGCCGAACTCCGAGAGGTCGTCGCTCTCGCAGAGGATCGAGGCCCCGCGGGGGACGAGCGCGGCGAGCGCCTCGAGTTGCCGGTCCACGTCACCTCTCTCGGTCTTCTCCATCTGCTCCCCGAGGATCTCGTGGGCGGTCCGCTGGAGGCCCGTGTAGAAGAGGAGCAGCCTGTCCTGTATCGCCTTGACCCGCTGCGGCGCCAGCGTCAGGTGCCGCACCTCCGCCTCCGTCCCCCGGCGGAACGACAGGTGAAGGAACCCTCCGAAGGCGCACGCGTACTGGTCCTGGAGACCGACCCTCTCCCCGATCATCTCCCGTTCGACCCGTACCGCCTCCTCGGCGAGGCGGCGCTTCTCGACCATCCGCCCCTTGTGGGCGTAGAGGGCATGGAGCAGCCCCACGGTGAACGACGACGACGAGCCCAGCCCCGTGCGCGCGGGGAGGTCCCCGACGTAGTGGACCTCGATCCCCTTCTCGATCCCCATGCTGCGCAGGCACTCCCTGACGGACGGGTGTTGGATCTCGTCGAGTTTTTTCGCGAGCTCCGTTCTGGAGTAGCTGATGCGGATGCTGTGATCGAAGAAGCCGCTCAGCGCGTTGACCGTGATGTACGAGTACTTGTCTATCGTGGCGCACAGGGTCATCCCGATATGGTCCCGGCAGTACTCCGGGTAGTCGGAGCCCCCCCCGAGGAAGCTCACCCGGACGGGCGTTCGCGAGATGATCATGCATCCCCCTCGGTAGCACGCGCAAGGCGCGGCAGATTGTTTCTCTTCACAAATCCGGGCGCGCGCGCGAGCGCCTCGTGCGTGCCGATGTCCATGAACGGGTCGTTCGCGCGGTACGCGTACAGCCCCCGCCCCGTTCGACACGGGAGGATGTCCTGCTCGAGCGAGAGGGGCGCGCGCCCCCGCATCCCCTCGATGAACCCCCTCCGCATCCAGTAGATCCCCGCGTTGATCCAGCCGCCGCCCGGGCATCCCTTCTCGGCGAAGCGCGTGATCATACCCGTCTCGTCGAAAACCACGGCGCCGTACCGGGAGGCGTCCCGGACACGGACGCAGCAGATCGTCGCCTCCCCGCCGCGGGACTGGTGGAACCGATACAACTCGCCCAAATCGCACAAACACAGCGAATCGCCGTTCAGCACGAGGAGGTCGGCGGAACGCGTGGCGGCGACGGCCAGATGGAGCGCCCCCGCGGTCCCCCGCGGCGCATCCTCCTCGGCGTACTCGATTTCGACGCCCCAGCGTCTCCCGTCGCCGAAGAACCCCCGCACCGACTCGCGGCGGTAGCCGGTGGAGAAGACAAACGACAGGAAACCGAAGCGCCGCAGGTACAGAAGCACCCACTCGAGGAACGGCCGCCCCGCGACCTCGACCATCGGCTTGGGGAGTCCGCCGAGCGCCCCTGCGAGCCTTCTGCCGAAACCTCCGGCGAGGATGATAACATCATTCCGGAAAAATGGGTATACCCCGGACGCGGAACGGCCAGGCGCGGCCTTTCCGGACCCTCCTCGCGGGGGGGAGGATCGGGGCGTATTCCCCGCGGCGCGTTTCTTCCCTTTATCCCCCCTTTGGGGCTGCATCACGACCGCCGCCGCGCGATGAAGGCGCGCACCGTATCCTCCGTCGAGGGGAGGCCGAAGCGGCGATGGGCCTTGTCCGTATTGACGTCCCATACCTCGGCGGGCAGGTCGTTCTCCCCCGCGAGGCCCGCCATCCCCTGCACCTCGGCGAGCGTGACGGTCCCCCTTCCGCAGACATTGAAGATCTCTTGTCCGCTCCCCTCCGCGAGCATCCGAAGGGCGATGCGGGCCACGTCGCGCGTGTGGATGAACTGAAACCTCGACTTGGTGCCGACCCAAAGCGGCGCCCCCGTCAGGATGTCGTGGATAGGCCCCTTGCGCATCCCCTCCCCCACCATCCCGCCGAGCCGGAGGATGAGCCAGTCGGGACAGTATTTCACGACCAGCTCCTCGGCGAGGCGCTTGTGGAAGCCGTAGCGGGACTGCGCGGCAGGGTCGAGGACGGCGTCTTCGGCGGTGCGCCGCGGATCGGACGGGTCGGGATAGACCGCCGTGGACGAGATATAGAGATACCTGCGGAAGGAGAAATCCGCGATGCTGTCCATTACGCTCAAGACGGAGAGCCGGAAGTCCCGAGCCGGTTCCTTCTCGGCGAGATACTTCTTCGAGTTCCCGTCGGCGTTGATCAACAGATCGCAGCGGGCGCCGCGCGCGCCGTCGTAGTCGTCGAGGTCCACTCCCTGGAAATCCAGACCCGCCGCCGCGCACGCCGCGCAGAACGCCGAGCCGACGAACCCCCGCGCGCCGAGGATGAGGATCACAGCCGCACGGTCCCCCGCGGATAGTTCTCCTCGAGCCAGGCGATGGTCTTTTCCAGCCCCTCGCGTAGCGTAGTCCTGCACTCGTAGCCGAGGAGGAGGCGCATCCGGGCGGTGTCGAAGATCTTGCGCGCCTGCCCGTCGGGCTTGGAGGCATCCCAGACGATCTCCCCCCGGTAATTGAACAGTTCGGCGATGAGTTGTACGAGCTCCCGCACCGAGGTCGCGGTGCCGGAGGAGATGTTGACGATCTCGGCCCCGTCGTACGTCTCCAGGGCGAGGACGATCGCCTCCGCGGCGTCGCCGGCATAGACGAAGTCGCGGACGGGGCTCCCCGACCCCCAGACCGTGACCCGGGGCGCCCCGCCCCTCCGCGCCTCGTAGAACTTCCTGATGAGGGAGGGGATGACGTGCGCGTCGTTGAGACTGAAGTTCTCGTGGGGACCGTAGATGTTTCCCGGGACGAGGACAATCGCGCGGAACCCGTACTGGCGCCGGTATGCCTCCGCCTGCACGGGGAGGAGACGCTTGGCGCTTCCGTACGGGGCCGAGTTCCGCTGCGGGGGGCCGTCCCAGAGCATCGCCTCGGAGATCAGCGGAGAACCCGTGTCCGGATAGGAGCAGCCGCACATGCAGGCCGCGTACTTCTCCACCCCCGCCCGCCACGATTCGTGCATCAGCAGGGTGCCCGCCGTCAGATTGTCGTAGAAGAACTCGGCGGGCCGCTGGGTGTTCACCAGGATCCCGCCCACGAGGCCGGCGAGATTCACCACGACCTGCGGTTTCGCCTCCGCGAGAAGCCGGCGGACATCGGCCTGCTCGCGGAGGTCGCAGTCGCGCCGGTCCGCTTGAACGACGTCGCGCGCCCCCCGCTTCTCGAGTTCCGCGAGCACGTGGTGCGCGAGAAAACCGTCCGCGCCCGCCACGAGGATCCTCTTCCCTCTCAGATCCATCCGATCGGCCATCGTTCCCCCCGCCTTCAGCAGTTGTACATCTCGGATTTCCCGATCATCGCGTACGCCCGGATGAGCTGCCGGATGCCCTCGTCCAGGCCGTGGGACGCCACAAACCCCTTCCTGTTGATCTTGTCGTTCGAGACGACGTAGTTTCTCTTGTCGGGGTCCGAGCCGACCTCCGCGAAGTGGATGTACAGTTCGGGGACCCGCCTCTTGATCGCGAGGGCGAGCTCCTCCTTGGAGATGTTCGCCTCGTTGAGGCCGACGTTGTACGGTTCGCCCTTCATCTGCGCGAACTGTTCGATGCAGAAGACGAAGCAGTCCGCGGCGTCCAGGACGTGCAGGAAGTTGCGCTTGAACTGCTTCTCGAAGATCACCAGGAAGCGATCCCGCACCGCGCGGAAGGTGAAGTCGTTGACCAGGAGGTCCAGCCGCATCCGCGGCGACACGCCGAAGACGGTCGCGAAGCGCAGCGTGACGGCATTGCCCCGCTCGAGCAGGATCCGCTCCGCCTCCACCTTGTCCCTGCCGTAGAGGGAGATGGGGGCGAGCGGGGTCTCCTCGGTGCAGAACTCCTCGCCGGAGGTCGTCCCGTAGCCGCTGTTCGTGGTGGGGTAGATCACCGCCTGGCCCGCGGAACTGATCTTGGCGAGCATCGCCACCGCGTGCAGATTGATGGACGTGCTCGACTCCGGGTCCCGCGCGCAGGCAGGCGCGCCCACAATGGCCGCGAGGGGGAGGATGACGTCCCTGTCCCGGACGAGGTCCCGCATCAGCCGCTCGTCCCGCACGTCGCCGTTGACGAAGGAGAAGCGCGGGTTGTCGAAGTACTGAAGCAGGCTGGTCTGGCGGTAGATGAGCTTGTCCACGACGGCGACGTCCATCCCGCGCGCGAGAAGGCGCCCGGTGAGCACCGAGCCGATATACCCCGCCCCCCCGGTCAAGAGAACCTTCATCATGATCAACCCTCCGGACGCGCAAGTATAGCATCTACCTCGCGCCACCCGCCACCCCGTCCCTAGTGCCTGCAGAATCCCCGGCACCGCTCCGGGAGATAGCCGACCCTGACGCCGTGCGTGGAGAAGAAGGAGCGGACCTCCCCCTCGTTTTGCCCGCCCCGGGGGACGAGGCCGCAGGCGCACCCCGCCGCGGCGAGGAGCCGCGGCGCATCGGTGAACGGGAAGAAGGCGTCGGCGGCGAACGCCGCGCCCGCCGTGGCGTGCCCGTGCGCATGCGCCCGCGCGACGGCGGTCTCGGTTGCCGCGACGGTGGAGGGGCCTCCGCCGACGCCGATGAGCGCCCGGTTTGCGGAGAGCGCCACCTCGTTCCCTCCGTGATTCGAGGTGTACGCGGCCGCCCAGGCGATGAGAAGGTCGTCGAGCGACGCCGCGTCGAACATCCCCGAGGGCCACTCCAACTCGCCGAGGTCGAGAAGGTAGGACGGGTGCGGCTGCCTGAGGAAGCCGCCCCTGACGCCCCGATAGCTCCAACGGTCCGCCGGGGGGGGTGGATCGGCGAGGGCGGGGTTCAGAAACAGCTTCCGCCGCGCCCTCTTCCCGAGAATCTCGACCGCATCGCCCGAGAACGCCGGGGCGGCGACGACGTCGAGCATCCAGCCGGGGCTCCCGTGGAGTTCCCCTCTCCGCGCGCTCCGCAGGAGACGCTCGGCGCGCGCGCCGTCCAGTTCGAAGGTGACGACGACCTCCCCCCCCCAGACCGCCGCCGGGTCGCCCCAGAGCGCCCCCTCGATGGCCTCGAGCGGGTCCGTCCGGTCCGCCGACAGGCCGCAGGCGTTGCCGTGCTTGGCCGCCACGGCGATGTGCGGGAGGCCGCCGCCGAGCCGCCGGTAGGCCCCGGCGAGACGGCACAGGGTGGCGACGACACTGTCGAGGTCGGCCATGTTGGTGAAACACGGCGTCTCTCCGGAAATCCGTTCGAACCGATGCAGGGCGAGCGGGTCGTCGTTGCCGGGGCATGCGGCGAACAGGGAGGCGGGTTCCTGGTAGGGGTTCTCACCGTGGGCGAGCCGCGTCTGCTCGACGCCGCGGATGCCGGCGCGAGGAGGTATTTCCGTTCGGTCGAGAAGGGCGCCATAGTGGCCTTCGATGAGACGCAGCGCCTTCGCGGCGAGGCGCTCCCGCTCGTCGGCGCGGACGGCGCCGCGCTCCTTCACCATCGCCGCGACACGGGCCATATCCTCGTGCGCCGACACGGCGATGCGCCCCCCCTTCACCGCCAGCGCGAGCAGCGTCATCCCGCCCACGTCGTTCCCCTGCGCGAGGGGATACGGGATGTCGTACACGAGTTCTATGCGCTCCCCCGATCCCGGCGCGGTCAGCGCCGCCTCCACCTTCGGATGGAGCGTGGGGGGAAACGAGTACCGTTCCACGGTGCCCGTGAACTCGTCGATGCAGACCGCGGGGATGCCGGCGGTCCTGAGGGCGCCGTAGGCGTCCGGCGTGGCCACCACCCGCCAACCGTTCTTGATGAATATTGTTCCGAATTCGGCGATATTTCGAAGGTCGCTGACGGAGAAGAGCGCGATGGGTCCGGTCACTGTGTCCGCCTCGCGTTCTGAACAAGTTTCAACGGGCGCATATCCGGTCCGCGCCGCACCTACTCGGCGCCTTTTCTTATGATGATGTAGTTGATGATGGCGCTCGATGCCGGCGGCATGGGCATAAGTTCCATGGTCAGGTTCCCGTCGCGCACCTCCACGGGGACGTTCTCGACGGAGAACAGGGTGTCCCTCTCCAGCGGCCCGGCGCTCGCTACAACCTTCCCCTCGATCGCCACGCGTTGCGGGCCTCTCCGGAAGATCGGATCGCACCATCCGAGATCCACGCGATAGGGGCCGTTGTCGAGGTCAATAGTCCAGGTGGCCTTCCCCCTGTCGGTGAACACGTACGTGTCCCTGAGGTGCTCCGAAACGCTCCTGCGGTCGATATCCACCACGGTCCACTTGTCCCAGATGCCGTCCCTCCCGATGAACTCCCCGTCCCATCCATACCCCCGCCAGGGCTGGTAGCTCCTCCCCTCGTCGATCTCGAAACCCTCCATCGGGATGGAGAGGGTGTTGAAGCATTGGAAGTTGACCCTGATGGGGGACGACTCGCGCGGCGCCTTGACGTGCTTCCGCCGGCCGACAAGGGCGTTCTCGGCGCGGTCGGCCCTCACGGCGAACGAGTAGACGCCGTATTCCTTCCGCTTTTCAAGCGCGACGATCAGATCATCGTCCCTCACCACCCCCCGACCGTACGCGTACGCACGGAGAATCTCCGGGTAGCCGCTCCACTCCCTGAAATAGGTCTCATCGAGCGCGCGATCCTTCCCGTTCCACCAATGGCACCAGCGGTACATCTCGCCCGCATCACCGACGATCGGCTTCCCCCGAAGGAACCAGAGCCGGACCTCGTGGAAGCCGACGGTATGGATCTTCCTGCCTGCGGCCTCATCCGAGCCGCGGACGAAGATCTCCATCACCTTCTTGTTTATCTGTCCCGCCCTGGCCCAGTCATGTGTCCTCAAAAGCAGAAGGGAGTAGTTGTTCAGCATGAGCATTGCAGAGAGAGCACTCGTGGCGAATCTATACAGCCGTCCAGTGTCCTCATAGCCGTTGCAGAACAGCGATGCCATAAGGAGCGCGTAGAACGGGATTGCCATACTGCACATCCTCTCGTGCCCGAAGAAGTTGCCCGCGCTGAGCACGTAGAGAGAGAAACAGATAGCGGAGAAGAGAAAGAGCTTGTTGCGCAGCCCGCCCCGGCGGATGAACGGAAGGAAGGCGCCTGCATACGCGCACCCGATTAAAACGGAGAACGCCAGGAAGACGCCCCCATACGGGGGGTGACACATGGTGTCGTACGGCAGGAAGACGGCGCGGACGATCATGCGGCAGTTCGCAATGATATGCGAAACGTCGGCGATATGGCTCGCCCCGACCAGGGGGGCGGGTACCAGCAGCCGGCGGACGAATACAAAGGCGCACACAGGGACCGCGTAGCTCGAGTACAGCCAAATCCTTCTCCGCAGGGTCAGTTTGGCGGGGTAGAACAACTCCGCCAGCAGGAGCACGAACGGCATGAGAATGACCCCCGGGGTGTCGGAGAGGAGCCCGAGGATGCACCACAGGACCGAGAGCGCATGATCCGACATGCGACCCCGATCGAGATGCCGCGCGAGAAAGAACAGGGTGAGGATGGAGAAAAAAACCAACAGCAGGTAATGAAAGGATGCGAGCACGCACAGGATCTCCGTGTTGGCCTGATGGAAGGCGAACAGGGTGCCTGCGACAAGGGCGCACACCCTGTTGTGCGTCAACCGGAGGGTCAGGAGATAGAGGAAGACCGCGCTGAGGACATGGACGGAGAAGAACGAGAGATGGTACGCCCATGCGGCCCTCCCGAAGAGGCGGGCGAGCAGGAAAAACGCGGCGTACTGCGTCGGCCGAAAATGCTTCCAGCCAGGGACATGGTAGTTGCTCTGCAGGAGGGCGTCCTTGAGCGTCAACTCCAGACTGCGCGCGAGGCGCCAGAGATCTTCATCCCCGACATACGACGTGGCGACATTATAGGCCACCGGCGCGGCGAGAACAGCCAGCGCGATGACGACGAGTGCTCTTTTCACGGCGACGATGCCCTCCACGCGGCGATCACCGGCCCCCGCGCCAGAGGGCCATCCGCACCATGTTCCACAGCGCCCCCGGATGCATGTTGTAGACGAGCGACTTCTCGATGTTCGGCAGCAGGGCGCAGGTGGTGCAGCCGAAGCGCCGCTGCGATATCCACCAGTCGTCGAAATCGGTTTCCAGAATCTTCCTCCCCTGGATGTCGAACGTCTTAAGGCACGACATGAAGAACCTTCCGTCCACGTCGATGAATATGCCGTACTCCCATGCCGTGCACGGGATAGCCCGCGCGCCGTTCTTCAGGCGCTTCCCCGTTACGATCTCGTCGTACGGGTAGGGCCAGTCCCTGCAGTAGCGCAGGGCGCGGTAGGAGTGGAAGATCGGGTAGCCGTCCTTCTTGAGCCCGATCAGCTTTATGACGAAGGCGCGGTACTCCTCCTGGCTCAACCACTGCGCGGCGACGCCATCCGGATAGACCCTGTCTTCATAGGTCGTCGGGATGATCGCCATCAGCACCATCCCCCTCTCCCGCGCGAGGCGGGCCAAGAAGTCGATGGAGCGGAGGTTGTTCCTCGTGATCACCGCCTTGATCCTTGTGTGGATCCCGCTCGCCTGGAGCAGCTCGATCGCCTCCATCGCCTTCCGGAAGCTGCCCTTCCCGCGGTTCTTGTCGTTCGCCTCCTCGTCGCCGTCGATGCTCACGCAGACGCTGTCCGCGTTCTTCAGGGCGTCGAGGCGCTGCGGGACGAAGAATCCGTTCGTCACGACCTCGCACGCCATCCCTTTCGCGCGCACGTAGCCGATGAACTCCCCGATATCCTTCCTGATCAGCGGCTCCCCGCCCAGCAGGACGACCACGCGGGAGCCTTTCGCGTGCACAAGGTCGATGATCCTCTTGAAGTCGGCGAGCGGCATGTCCTCAAGGGCGCGGTTGAACGAATCTGGGTAGCAGTAGAAGCACCGGAGGTTGCACCGATTCGTGATCAGGATATTCGCAATCACCGGTATCCGCCTGTGCAGCAGGCGCGATCTCAGGATCGCCCCAAAGGTGCGAACGTGCCTGATGAGAGACCCTTTCACGGCCATCTATCCCCTCCCCCGGAATACCCGCACATCCGCCGCGCCGGCTTCGACCGGACAGCGCACCGTGCGCGGCGCCCCGGCGGCATCCGCTTTCAGACGCATGATATACGGATAGAGAGTCGCGAGGAGCCGAAGGGGGAGCGCCCCCCCCTCCAGCGGCGGCAGCGGATAGCTCCTGCCCGGTTGGAGATTTTTCGGGCAGACGCCGTCGCGGCCGTGCACGTCCAGCCGAAAGCTTCCTGTCGCCCGGTCCCGGCGGACGAACATCCGCACGCGAACCGACGGGTTCGGGCACTGGATCCCCGCCGCATCCCTGTCGCGGGTGAGAAACCCGAGCGAGCCCCCGCGCTCCAGCGTGCGCATATAGGGGAATGCGGCCGCGAGCGCGGAAAAGCAGGGGATGCGCATCGCGTCGATGAGGGCGTTCACGGGATATTCGGTTCCTTCCCGCGGGCTCCCCGTTCCTCCCCCGCGCGCCCCCTCCACCCGCACCGCGATGTCCCCGTACGCATCGCATTCCCCGAAGAAGGATCCGGGATCCCCGCCGCCGAGGGAGAAGACGATATCCGTGCAGTAGTCGGCGCACGAGATGCAGAGGCCCGCCCCCTTCTCCCCATGGGGCGCGGCCGGATAAAAGGGCAAGATCGTGTAGAATGCCGCGGGACACAGTTCCTTCTTCCCCTTGATGTTCATCTCGAACATGTCCCCCGCCCGGTACTTATGTGGACAACCGGCGCCCGCCTTGGTCACCTCGATGGCGATACCGTATTCGAGCAGTTCGACCGGCGTGAAGAGGTCCGCGGTCTTCCTGGCGAGGAGTTCCAGTTTCCCGAAAAAGGTCCGTTTCCGCGGGATCCGGAACACGCCGAACTCGACCCCCTCGCCCGCGAACGGGCACTGGAGGCGGCAAATCTCCCTCCCCCCCTCCACCGGGTATCTTCCCCTGCTCAGCATGGCAAGGCAGTCGGGATAGAGGAGATGGAACGCAAATGGACAGAGCCCGTCCGGCGTCATCCGAACGGCCGGATACGACTCCCCGGGCCGGTGGTAACGGCACGCCTTGCGCGCGGCGACGACGGCCACCTCGCCCCCGGCTCCGGGCCGGTGCAGGACACACTCGTTCATCGAGTCCACCCTCCAGGCGCAACGGCCGCCCAGACCGCCGTGCCTCCTCGATCGCGCCGGGGGAGGCACCCGCGGCAAAAGCCGCGACGGAGCCTCATTCTCTCACGGTGCGGCGTCATCTTGTCAACCCCAGCGTGTGCGCAAGGTGTTTCACGACGATCAGCGGGTCCCGCTTGAAGATAAGCCACCCGAGCGAGAGGAGGGTGCCCGGCTGGTGTGTGATGAGGAAGCGCAGGTATCGCTTGTTTTCCCGTGCGATCTTGTTTCTGAGCCACTCGGGCGTAAACTCCGGCGTCTCGATGAACCCCTCGCCCCCCTCGAGTTCCAGGTCGGTGTGCTTCCGGAGATACCCCTTTTCTTCGCACAGCCGCCGGAGCTCGGTCCCGTGCTCCGGTTTGGCGGCGATGTAGACGGTGTAGTCCAGCCGTGTCGTGTACCGGAAGTCGAACGAATCCTGCATCTCCTCCCTCGTCTCCCCGGGGAGGCCCACCACAAAGAACGAGCCGACCATCATCCCCAGGGAGCGCGCATACTCGATGAGTCGCCGGGCGCGCGCAAGGTCCTGGGGCTTCTTTATCACCCGGGAGAGCACCCGCTGGTTCCCGGATTCGATGGCAAACTTGACGTAGTAGCACCCGGCCCGTTTCATCAGATCGAGCGCCTCCTCGTCCAGCGACCAGAGCGCGACACCGTTGGGGGTGTTCCACGCGAGGCCCAGACGCCGGTCGATCATCCCCCTGAAGATCCTCTTTGCGCGGCCGATGTCGTATGTCAGGTTGTCGTCCTCAAACTGCACGTGCCGGACCCCGAAATCCCGTTTCATCTGCTCGAGCTCCGCGAGGACGTTCTCGGGGCTCCGCGCCCTGAACCGCCTTCCCCATACGAGGAAGATGGTGCAGAAGATGCACCGCGCCGGGCAGCCGCGGCTGGTGATCAGATTCATGTTCTTACTGTGCGTCAAGACAAAGCCGTGTGCCCGCGCCGCCCGGTAGTAGCAGTCGACCTTCAGCAGATCCCTGGCGGGGAACGGGAGGGCGTCGAGGTCCGCGATGAAGTGCTCCTTCCTGTTGATCACGAGGACCCCATCCCGCTTGTAGCCGAGACCGTCGATGTCGCCGTACCCGTCTCCGCGCTCCAGGGCGTCGGCGAAGTCGGAGAAGGTGATGTCGGACTCGCCCTGGAAGATGAAATCCACCGACTCCTCGGACAGAACCTCGCGGGGCTTGACCGTGGGGTGCATCCCGCCCATCACCGTGATGGCGCGCGGCGCCACGCGTTTCGTGAGCTCGCAGAGCCGGCGTGCGTTCCCGTACTGCGCGCTGAAGAGGCAGCTCACTCCGACCAGGTCGGGGTGGAACTCGTTGATTCTTCTTTCGATCTCCTCATCCGGGAGGCCGTAGGTGGTGAGGTCACCCTCCCTCACCGCGTTCGCAACCCCCTCCGCGAGACAGTCGACAATCACCACCGTGTGGCCGCGCTGCCGGGCGACCGCCGCGAGGGAGCAGAGGCCCAGCGGCATCTCCACTGCGATCTGCATATAGCGCGAATAGGTAAATCTCGGCTGCAGCAAAAGAATCTTCATTTCGTTTGGGGGACCATGCGCTACCCGGGCACCGGCTCTTCTGATGCGTCTCCCGGTGGCGCAGGGTGAACCGGGCCCAGCCGATGCGCTCACCCGCAGGGGCCGCCGGCGGTCCTTTTCGTCAGGGCATCCCTGACCTTGTAGAGCACGCCCCTCAGCTCCACGGCGTTGGAGGGGCAGCTCTCCATGCAGCAGAAGCAGGAGATGCATTTCTCCCGCTTGAGCACCGGCCCGTCGTCCCAGGAGATCGCCTTCACGGGGCACAGCTCGTAGCAGGCCTTGCACCTGGTGCATGTGCGCATATTGAACCGCGGCTTCGTGCGGAGCCGGGGGAAGACGAAACGATGGATGATGTATCCGAAGAGTCCGGCCGTGAAGGTGCCCGGCATCGAGAAATCCCTGATCGGTTCGAGAGGGCCATCCACCTCGATTTTCGAGAGGTCGATCTCCCCGAACCCGCGCGCGTGGGCGATCCTGAGCGTGGGGATCTTCTCGGGCGCGACGCCCGCCATGGAGCACATCACGGCGTCGAGGCAGACGGCGTTATCCGAGGCGATCAGCTTCCCCGCCTGCCGAAGCGCCCCGCCCGACGGCCCCTTCCCCTCCATGCAGACCACCGCGTCCATGATCGACAGGTCCGGGGGGCGCACGGCGTAGACATCCGCCACGACCTCGCCGAACCTCTCGGGGGAGGTCGCCGCGGCGTGAAGGAGCGCCTTCTCCGCCCCCACGATGTAGCCGTAGGTGTTCTTCACCGCGCCCGTGAGCATGGTGAGGGCGTGCGTCTTGAACTTGGGGACCGAGACGAGGATATCGCAGTCGAGCACCTCCTTCGAGACGGTGACCTCGGAGGCATAGCGGGAGTTGAATTTCACCTTGACCGGGCTCCTCCCAAGGTTGACGTACTGCCCCCCCGCCGCCTCCATCAGACCGCAGGTCCTGAAGCAGCGCTCGTTCTCAGCGTAGCCGCGAAGACCGGGGTTGTCCCCCACCATGATTTTCCCAACGCCGCGCGCCGCAAGGGCGCGCACGAGCGCCGCGACCACGGACGGGTGCGTGGTGACGCCCGCATCCGCGGTCCACGGCCCGAGCACGTTCGGCTTGACGAGGACCCGCGCCCCCTTCCATCGAAGCGAAAACGAGTCGAGGATCTCCTCGATAGGGCCGCCGATGGCGTCGTAGCGGGCGGGGCGTATCAGCACCTTCATTTTACCGTCACCCTCCTTGCGCTCCCCCACCAGAAGAGCGTCTCCCTGCCGGGGATTTCCCTTCTCCGGAGAATCGCCACCCCGTGCCCCTCGATCCACCACGGCGGGTCGGTGCGCCACGGCCCGAAAACCGACGCGATGTCGAAATGCTCCTCGAGATACCCGCTAAGCGTGCGGCAGCAGACGAGGCCGAAGCCGGCGCCCTTCCCGGGCTCCGTGGTGCGATACAGGTTGGAGAGCACCGCCCACCTCACGTTCTGCCGCTCCATCGACGCGATGATCTCCCGCTCCTGCTCCTCGGTGGGATGGCTCAGCGCCAGAATCTCCTGCTGGCGGATGGCGCTGTCGCGCTCACTCAGGAAGCAGTAAAGGGTATCGTAGGGAAACGCGGCTATCTTCTCATCTTTCCCGACGTTGCGCATCAGATAATCCACGGCGCCCCGGACGGTCGCGAGCCACTCCGGCGGATTGTTGGCGGGGTTCAGGTACACCCCGCCCCTCGCGAATCCCAGGTGCTGCGCGGGGACCATGGAGCGCCGTATCGTTTGCGCGGTCGAGGCGAGGCTCGTCGCCGCGCAGACAACGACCAGTGCCGCGACCGCCCGGCGCGCAAGAGCGGGGAGGCCGCGCGTTCCCGTCCACACGGCGAGGACGAAGAGGAGGTAGAGGGGGGGGAAGGCCCAGATCAGCTGATAGTAAATCGCAAAGATGTTCATGAAGTATTCGTGAATCGAGAAGAGGGCGATGAGCAGAAAGGCGATCATCGCGGCGCCGAGCTCGGAACGGGGCGCGGCAATCGGCCTGTTCCGCGCGATCAGCCAGAGCCCCCGCGCGAGACACGCCAGGCACACCGCGAGCAGGAGGGGGTAGCGCCAGTCCAGAGAAAACTGCTCGGCGGCGATCTCCGCGATTCCCCGGAGGCGGGGGAGGAGCGGCGGCAGGGAGGAGCGCTGCGGGTTCGAGAAGGGGAACGACTGGGACCTGACGACCCCCGGCAACCCCCGGGTGAACGGCAGGTAGCCGAGGACAATCCCCCCGCCGAAGAGGGAGGCGGAGGCGGCGTAGCGCCGCAGCCTGCCCCCGAGGCCGCAGAGCCCCTCCCGCAGGAGGTCCGCGACAAAGGCGGCGGCGAGCGAGGCGCAGAAGAGGGCCGCCCCGATATTGAGCTTGACCATGCCGGCGACCGCCGCGGCCGCGGCGCAGAGGAGGAGGGACGGGAGCCCCGGGCGGCGGATGTAACGGACAAGGAAGTAGAGGGCGAGCAGCATGCAGGCGACGGCGCCCGTATAGACGTAGGTGTGGGGAAAATCCGGGTAATACACCCAGAAGACGACCGAGGCGAGACAGGCGCAGCCCGGCGAAACGAAAAGCGCCGCCGTCAGGAAGATCAGGACGCCGCAGAGGAGCAGCAGGACGCACTGTCCGGCCAGCACGCTCCGCACGCTCACGCCCATCGCCCGGTAGAACAAGCTGTAGTAGTACGGCATGGCCGGCCCGTAAATCCACCAGTAGTCCCTGTAGACCGTTGCGCCGTCCATCGTCTTCTTGAAGCAGTAGAGGTCCCGCCCGCGATCCGACTGGTCCAAAACATCCTGGTACCCCACATACGGCGCCAGGATCGCCGCCCCGACGACGACGGTGAGGAGGAGCATCGTGAGTTGTGCGCCGGCCTTCGTCACGGCATCCCCATCCCTTGGCACGGCCCCGCGACAAGCCCCCGGCGCACCAGCGCCTCGCCGACACGGGCGGCGACGAGGCGGTTGCCGAGCGCGCTGTAGTGGCCATCCGCGGTGAACGCCTCGGCCGTCTCGCGGGGCGGGAACGCATCCATAAGATCGATGCAGGCGATCCGCGCCCCCTGCAAAAACTCAAGGAGCGGCTCGTACTGCTTCATCCCCTCTCCCCCGCGCCACCGCTCGATGTCGGATCGTTGCGGAAAGACGAGCACGACCGGAACGGCGCCGTCGCGCACGATCTCCCCCGTCCATTGGAGCAGCAGCGCTTCGAGGAGGCGGTACGCCTCCGACCCGGTGTTGTAGCGGCCGTCCGCGGCGTGGATGTTCGTCATGGTCAGGTCCCGCAGCTTCCAGTCCCCCACCAGAAAAACGCTGAAGGCGAGCCGCGCGAGCGGCGAATAGCGCACCAGCCGCGGGGGACGCCGGTAATAATACCTCCGGTAGTAGTTATCGTGCCGGCCGAGGCGGTCCCGGAGCGCGGGGTTTTCGTTCAACGACAGGAGCTCCATGAGGGCATTCCTGTCAGCCAGGGGGTTCGGGACCAGTTCGAGGGGCCCCTCCGCACGCGTGAACCGGGGCTTCGCGAGGGGGGCATTCATCGGGTCCGCGTACGGCCTGAAGACATTGACCAGCCGCGCGAGGTTCTCCGTCATATAGCCGATGAGCACGATCCCCGGATGATACTTCCGCCCCTCGCGCGCGTAGCGGAGGTACGCCTGGTCGGGGCCGTAGGCGCTGACGCCGAAATTCAACACCTCTATGCCCCGGCAGGATTCCTCGAGCAGTTGTTCCCAGGTCGCCTCGTTCGGCACGACGCACTGCGTGAACGAGTCGCCGAACGCCGCGATCCTCGCCGTTCCCGGGGCGGGGCGTTGATCGTATTCCCGGGTCGCCACGAGGCCGGCGGCGTTGGTGCGCTGCCCCCCCCCCGAATACCCGGGCCGGAGTCTCCATCCCAGGTCGGGGTCGTGCACGATCATGCCGCGGGCGCCGTCCCCGGACGCGAGCAGCGCCCGGAGCTCCCGCATCCGCTCCTCATCAAGCACGGGCACCCCGAACTCCAGCCTATACCCGCGCCTGAGATCGGCGAGCCGCATGCCGGCAACGGAGACCAGTTCGCAGACGAAGTAGAGGAGGAGAACGCAGGCGCACGAGATCGCCGTTCTTCTTGCCCGCCTGCCCATCAACGGAGACTCCTCGTGCCTCTCATGCGCGCCGGGAGAACACGCCCAAAGACAGCATTATTGCGCACACAAGAACGCCCTGTCAATGACGCCGCGCGACATGACGCCGCGTGATATGGCGACCGCGTGCCACAGGCGTGGAGAGGGCATTCCCGGAACCCCGTCATGGCCTTATCCGCATTGCGCCGCGCCGCCGTTTGTAGTATCTTTGTGCGACGGGGTCGGCGGGCACGCGGGCGGCGCCGTGCGCACAGAAAGCGAGAACGCCATTGAACAGCGACGCAGGAAGGCGTGGCGAAATTGAGGTCTCCGCGGTCATGCCGTGCCTGAACGAGGAGGAGACCATCGGGACATGCGTGGAGAAGGCGGTGCGCGCCCTCACGCGCCTGAACCTGCCCTGGGAGGTCATCGTCGTCGACAACGGCTCCACCGACCGATCCGCGGAGATCGCCGCCGCGCGCGGAGCCCGCGTGGTCCGCGAGCCGGTCAAGGGGTACGGAAGCGCCTACCTCCGAGGGCTGGATGAGGCGCGCGGAAGGCACATCGTCATGGCCGACTCCGACGACAGCTACGACTGGTCGGAGGTCGGGCGCTTCGTCACCCCGTTGCAGCAGGGATTCGACATGGTCATGGGCTCCCGGTTCAAGGGCTCCATCGAACCGGGGGCGATGCCCTGGCTCCACCGGTACCTCGGTAATCCGGTGCTGTCCTGGATGCTGCGGCTTTTCTTCGGCGGCCGCGTCTCCGACGCCCACTGCGGCATGCGCTCGCTCACCAAGGAGGCGTACCGCAGGCTCCGCCTCAAAACCGTCGGTATGGAGTTCGCCTCCGAGATGATCGTGAAGGCGTGCAAGGCCAAGATGCGGATCGCCGAGATACCGATCACCCTCCACCGGGACGGGCGCAGCGGGAGGCCCCACCTCAGGACCTTCAGCGACGGCTACCGCCACCTGCGCTTCATGCTGATGTACAGCCCCACCTACCTGTTCTTCGTCCCCGGGGCGGTCTTCATGGCCCTCGGTTTCATCCCGCTCCTCGGGCTCACCGGCGGCCTTGTCTGGATCGGCGGCCACGGCTACGGGACCCACTTTTCGCTCGCTGGAACCGTCCTGGCCATCCTGGGTTTCCAGATCATCCTGCTCGGCCTGTACGCGAAGACCTACTCCTACGAGGCGCAGTTCGAGGACGACGCACGGTTCATCACGCGCTTCTACCGCCGCTTCAGTCTGGAGAGAGGCCTGCTGCTCGGCAGCGTCGTATTCCTCGTCGGCTTCGGCATCGACGCGTATGTCTTCCACACCGCGGTGAAGGTCCGTTTCAGCATCACCGTCGTGGAGCTCAACAGGGCCGCGCTTGCGGCGGCCCTGATGATCATCGGCATCCAGACCTTCTTCTCCTCGTTCTTCCTCAGCATGCTCGACATGAAACGGAGGGGCCAGCTCTGAAGGTGCTGGTGCTGAACCCCCCATTCCACCCGCGGTTCTCCAGGTCGCAACGAAGCCCCGCGGTGACGAAGGGTGGGACGCTCTACTACCCGTTCTGGCTCGCCGCGGCGACCGGTGTGCTGGAAAAGGACGGCTTCGACTGCCTGCTCCTCGACGCCCCCGCCCGGGGCTTCGCGCGGGGGGAGGTTCTCTCGCGGGCCGCGGACTTCTCCCCCGACATCGTCGTCTGCGACACCAGCACCCCCAGCATCTACAACGACGCGGAGGTGGCCGAGTCCCTCAAGGAGACCCTCCCCCGCGCGTTCGTCGTCCTGACGGGCACGCACCCCACCGCCCTCCCCGAGGAGACGCTCGCGCTCGCCCCCCGGGTCGACGCCGTCGCGCTCGGGGAATACGACTACACGCTCCGCGACCTCGCGCGCCGTCTGAAGGCCGGCGGCGATCCGGCGGGGGTGGCCGGCCTCTGCATACGGCGGGGCGGCATCTGCCTCCGCACGGCCCCCCGCCCCCTCATCGAAGATCTCGACGAGCTCCCGTTCGTCAGCGAAACCTACCGGAAACACCTCGATATCCGCGACTACTACTTCGCCGCCGCGGACTACCCGGTCGTCCAGATCATAAGCGCGCGCGGCTGCCCGCAGCGCTGCTTCTTCTGCGTCTACCCCCAGACGTTTCACGGGCGGAGGTTCCGTCCTCGAAGCCCGGAGAACGTGGCCGCCGAGTTCGCCTTCATCGCGGCGAATCTCCCCGAGGCCCGGGAGATCGGCCTCGAGGACGACACGTTCACCGTGGATCGCGGGAGGGCGCGGAGGATCTGCGAGCTCCTCGTCGGGCAGAGGAACCGGCTGAAATGGTACACGAACGTGCGCGCGGACCTGGAGTACGAGACGCTCGCCGCCATGAAGGAGGCCGGGTGCCGGCTGGTGACCGTCGGGTTCGAGAGCGGGAGCCAGGAGCTCCTGAACAGGATGAAGAAGGGGCTGCGTCTGGAACAGTCCCGCGCCTTCGTGAAAAACGCGCGCCGGGCGGGTATCCTCGTCCACGGCTGCATCATGGTCGGAAACCCCGGCGAGACGCGGGAGACGATGGCGGAGAGCCTCCGCTTCGCGAAGGAGCTGGCCTGCGACAGCTTCCAGTTCTACCCGCTCATCGTCTACCCGGGGACCGAGGCGTACGCGTGGGCGAAGGCGCACGGCTACCTGCTGACCGAGGACTATTCGAAGTGGATGAGCCCCTCCCTCTCCCACGCGAGTCCGCTGTCGCTCCCCGGCATCTCGATGGAGGAGATGGAGCGGTTCTGCGAACGGGCGTACCGCTCCTACCACTTCAACCCTCGTTACCTCGCCCGTAAGCTCGTCCAGTCGGCCCTCAGGCCGTCGGAGGGGAGAAGGAATCTGCGGTCGGCCCGGCGCTACGCCGCGTACCTCGCGCGCGGCCTGAGGCGGCGCCGCTGACCGGGCAGGGAGGGCAGCCGTGACCGACACGCCCCGCGCGCTCGATCTCTCCGTGGTCGTCGTCTGCTATAACGAGCGAAACAACATCGCCGCGTGCCTGGATTCCGTCGCGGGACAGGAGTTTTCTTCGGGCTCCTTCGAGGTGATCGTGGTGGACGGGGATTCCAGCGACGGCACCCTGGAGATCGCCCGCGCCCGCGCCCTGCGCCACCCGTGCATCCGCGTCGTCGTCGAACCGAGAAAGGGGACGGCCGTCGCCCGCAACACCGGCGTACGGGAATCCCGCGCCCCATTCGTCGCCTTCATCGACGCCGACTGCGTCGCCGCTCCCCGGTGGCTTTCCTCCCTCGCGGCGGTATTCCGCGAGGCGCGGGAGAGGGACGCGCGTGTCGCCGCGGTCGGCGGCCCCAGCCTCATCCCCGAGGGGAGCCCCCCGTTCGTGGAAGCGCTGAAACTCGCCCTCAACACCTGGGTCGGGAGCGGCGGCCGGGTGACGGGGATGTGCCACCCTCGGGAGAGATTCGTCGACGACCTCCCCTCGTTGAACGTCATCTACGAGCGGGGTCTCTTCGATCGCATCGGCTTTTTCGACGACCGCCTAGAAAACGAGGGGGAGGATGCCGATTTCTCCTACCGCATCCTCACCTCGGGAAGAAAACTTCTCTATTCCCCCCTCCCGGTCGTCTATCACCGGTACCGGTCGACCCCCCTCTCCTGGTGGCGCAACATGCGGCGCTACGGCAGGGCGCGCGGGGTGCTCCTCGTCCGGGAGCCCGCGATGCTGAACCTCCACTACCTCGCCCCCCTCCTCCTCCTCCTCGGCCTCGCCTTCTCGCCGCTGGGGCTCCTCTGGCGCCCGCTTCTTCTCCCCCTCGTCTACCTCCCCGCGATGGCCGTTACGGCCTGCCTCGCCTCCATCCGGGCGCGTCGCCCCGCCCGCATCCCCCTCGTCTTCGCCGCCCTCCTTCTCACGCACCTCGGCTACGGGGTCGGCGAAATCGAGGGGTTCTCGAAGATCCTCGCGGGGAAACGCCGCAACGATTGAGCAGTTCCCATCGATGGGGATGCGTCGACCCGGGACAATGCAAGCCGGGACAATGCACTTGCGGATTGCGTTCGAAGCGGATACCATGGCTGTCCAACGACGTCGCGAAGGCACTCTCCATGACCCGAAACGGACACGGGGCTGCGGCAGGCGGCACGCCGGGGTTGTTCCTCGTTAACATCCCGTTCTACCACGCCGGCTGCGCCGAGGCGCCCCTGGGCCTGGCGTACGTGGCCGCGGTGCTCGAGCGATCCGGCATCCCGTTCGAGCTCCTCGACGCCAACGGGCTCGGGATGTCCCTGAAGGATATCCTCGCCGTCGTCCGAGAGAAACAGCCCGCCGCCGTCGGCGCCACAATGATGACCTCCATGCTCGCGGCGGCCCGCGAACTCGCCGACGGCGTGAAGGCCCTCCCCCGCCCGCCGCTCCTCATCTTCGGAGGCCCGCACCCCACGATCGCCCCCGAGGAGGCGCTCGAGCGCGGAGGGGCGGATATATGCGTGCGCGGCGAGGGAGAGGAGACCATCCTGGATCTGATGGCGCGTCTGGGGCGGGGAACGGCGGGCTGGCGCGATGTCCCGGGCATCTCCTTCAGGGACAAGGGGGAGGTCGTGCACACCCCCGACCGGCCGCTCATCCGCGACCTGGATTCGATCCCGTTCCCGGCCCGTCACCTCCTCCCCCTCGACCGCTATCAGACGATCCACACCGGGAGGAAGCGTTTTGCCACGCTCGTGACGAGCAGGGGATGTCCCGGCAAGTGCATGTTCTGCTTCCGCCCCTTCGGCAGGAACCTCCGGTACCGGAGCATGGACAACGTCATGGGGGAGGTGCGGGAGCTCGTGGAGCGCTTCAGGGTGGAGGAGATATCGATCCTGGACGACGCCTTCACGCTGGACCGGAACCGGGTCGCGGAATTCTGCGACCGCGTGTCCGCGAGCGGCCTCCGTTTCGCCTGGCGTCTCGGGAACGGGACGCGCGTGGACCTCATCGACGACGAGCTGCTGAAAATGATGAAGCGGGCGGGCTGCTACGAGGTCGCCTTCGGCATCGAGTCCGGGGACGACGAGGTCCTCAGGAAAATCGGCAAGGAGATCACCACGGCGCAGGTCGAACGGGCCTTCGCCGCGGCGAAGAGGGCGGGGATGGAGACGATCGGCTTCTTCATGATCGGCCACCCGTTCGACACGGTCGAGACGATGCGCAAAACCATCGACTTCGCCATACGGCTCGACCCGACCTACGCGCAGTTCACCATGAGCACGCCGCTCCCGGGAACGGCGCTCTGGACGTGGGTGAAGAAACACGGCCGGTCGCTCATCGGCGATGACGTCACGAAGCTCGATTTTCTCGGCGCGACGCCCCACTACGAGACCGATGGCTTCACGGCCGCGGACGCGCGAAGAATGTACCGTCGGGCGTACCGCCGCTTCTACATCCGCCCCCGCTACATCTGGCGCTCGATCCGCCGGATCCGATCGCTCAACGACATCGTCGTCCTCCTGAAGGGCCTCCTCTACCTGCGAAGGATCTAAGGCGGACGGCGCCGGGCACGCCCCATGCGGATACACCGATTGAATCCGGTGCAGTTGAACGTCCAGGAGGACGTGCGGAAGCTGAAGGTCCTCCTCCGGCTCGCGCTGCGCCACATGACCCCCGCCAAGCTGCGCAACATCGCCCTCGTGGAGGCGGAGATGCTGCTGCGGAGGCGCACGCTCCGCGGTCTCCCGTACTTCATCAAGGTGGAGCCGACGAACCGCTGCAATCTGCGCTGCCCGCTCTGCCCCCAGGTCACCGGCTACTGCCAGGTGAAGGGCGCGGAGAAGGCGGTGCTCGGCTCGATGCCGTTCGACCTGTACGCGCAGCTCATCGACGAGCTCGCCCCCTTTCTCTTCTGCGTCCTTCTCTACGGGCAGGGGGAACCGTTCCTCGCCGCGGACATCTTTCGGATGATACGGTACGCGCGGGAACGAAACCTCGGCACCATGATCAGCTCCAACCTGAACATCGCAAAGGACGGCTTCGCGGAGGAGGTCGTCGAGTCGGGCCTCGACTACCTGGAGGTCTCGCTCGACGGGGCGGATCAGCAGGCGTACGCGGAGTTTCGCGTCGGCGGGGACTTCGGGCTCGTCAGGGAGAACATCGTGCGGATCGTGGAGAAGAAGCGGCGGCTCCGCCGCCGCGCGCCGCTGGTGGAGTGGAAGTTCATCGTGATGCGGCACAACGAACACCAGATCGACCTTGCCCGAAAAACGGCGCGGGAGATCGGGGTGGATTACCTGACCTTCACCCCCGTCGGGAACATCGATCCGTCGAGGAGGGACCTGCTCGAGAAGTGGGTCTCCACGATCCCCCGCTACCGCCAGTATGACCTGGAGGCGGGCGTCGACCTGCGCGCGGAGCGGGCCAAACGGGTCTGTCCCTGGCTGTACCGATCGGCGTCGATCAACTGCGACGGGAGCGTCTCGCCCTGCTGCTACTACCCGAACTTTCCGCAGGCCGTCTTCGGCGATCTTCGGAAGGAGCGCTTCGGCGCCATCTGGAACAACGACTTCTACACGAGCGCGCGTGCGATCTGCACCCGGGCACGGCTCGCGCAGATCGGGGAGAGGGCCGGCGTCTGCTACCTCTGCCGGCGGTCGGAAGGGGTTTGACCGTTTGCGCCGCCGTCCACGGTGGAGACGGGCCTCCTGACAATCCTGACGTACTCCCAGAACGCCTCCCCCCTCCCTTCCCCGACGGCCGGCGTGCTCCGGACCTCGACCCGCGGCCGCAACGCCAGGTACGGCGTGAGATCGAAGCGCAGCCGGTGCCACGGCGTCGGCTTCGTGGATACCCGCGGAAGCGAGATCACCGTCGCGTTGCCCTCATCGTGCACGAGGACGAACTTTCCCCCCTCGGGTATGGCGGGAAGTTCCTCTTCGGCCTGTATCCTCAACTTGATCTGCTTGGGCTCCTGGAGGGGGAGGTCGGGGACGTGTTCCTTCGGCCAGTAGCAGCCGTACGGATGTGGGTCGCCGGGGGAGAGCCAGGCGACGGGATAGGGGCTGTCCGTCCACTCCGTGAGGATGTAGTACGCGCGTATCTCGGGCTTGCCCGGAGGGCACTTCCCGCCATATCTGAAGAGGTTCACATTGTTCTGCGCGGAGCGGATGCGGAGCGGGACGGGTTTCGCCGCCGGGTTGAATGACGGCGACGGCTGGGCGAGGCGGGTGAGCTTCTGGTCGAGGTAGGTGGAGCCGTCCTCCGCCGGGTACAGGATGATATCCTCGCCGCGGCGCGGCACAATCGTGGTCGCCCGAAACCCCGCCGGGGCTTCCTTCCCCACTCTGACGCGCCCCAATTCCCTCTCCCCCGCCGCCACGGAGAGGTCCCAGGGGGCGTCGCCGCTGCACGCGGAGATCTCCAGCAAAATCTCCTCTCGCCCATCTGGAGGGGCGACGTCCGGAAAGATCAGCACGCACGGCCCCTGCGTCGGGCCCGGGACCGTCCTGAAGACGTGCCGTTTCCCCTTGAACTCCCGGCTCAGACCCGTCGTCCCGTCGGCGATGCAGTTCCAAAGATCCAGATCGGGATTCCAGAGCCGAAGGTCGAGCGCGAGCTTCTCGACGCGGAGGGGATTCCACTCCTCATCCCGGCGCGGACCGCCGGGCACGGACGTCCCCGCCGCACACGGGGTGGCCGGCTTCCTCCGCGGGATCACGAGGCGGTCGCCGTCGAGCCGCCCGCCGTGCGCGGCAATCGTCCTCTCCCCGAGCGCGGCGGTCCACTCGGCGAGCCCCGTGATCGTCATCCACATCGGGAGGTTTCGAAGCGAGATATTCTTGTAGCGGTCGTGGAAGATGTTCCATTGTGGCGGGATCCCTTTGGCACCGAGGATGATCCCGAGGATCCCCCCCGCCGACGCCGCGTTGCAATCGGTATCCCACCCCGCCATTGTCCCTATCCTGACGGTTGTATCGAAATCACCGCCGCCATAGAGCAGCGCCGTCACGACGGCCGCGCCGTTGACCACCGCCGACTCGTCCCTGTGCCCCCTCTCCACCTGCCACTTACTCCGGATCCGCTCCCGCGTCTTCTTCCAGTCGCCGGGTTCCTCCCGATGCCATGCGATGACGTCCCGCACGGCCTCCGCGTAGTCGCAGGAGGGGGGCAGTTTCGCGAGCGCCGTTTCGACGAGCGTTTCGACATCGCGTTCCGCGAAGGCGCCGCTCGCCAGTGCCGCCGTGAAGAGACCGCCGTACGCCCCGTCGGCGTGGTTGGTGACATGCGCGGCGAGGTCGGCATAACGGCAGGCGGTGTCGATCATCCCGGGACAGACGACGCCCCAGACGTCGTTTTCTATCTGCGCGTCGATTGCCCAGGAGCATTCGTTGAAAACCGGGTGGCCGGTCTTCGGAGGGGCGAGCCCGGCGGCGAGGTTCATATACGCGCGCTGATTCGCCATCCAGAGGCGTCGCGGCTCCAGACGGCGGAAAAACTCGGCTGCCATCTGTACCTGCGTCACCCCGGCCCCGTGCCGATCGAGGGCGAGCAGGTACGCCATGCCGACGTACAGGTCGTCGTTGTCGCCGAAGTAATCGGCTACGGGGGCGTCGAAGACGTAGCCCGTGACCTCCTTCGGCGGCCAGGGCATGCGGAACTCGAACGGCCCCCCGAGCGTCACGCCGATCAGCTTCCCCATCCACCAGCCGTGCACCTTCTCGAGATAGTCGGACCTGGAGATGGAGAACGTTTTCGCGCCGGCGCATCCGGTGGGAGGGGGCGCGGCGAGAAAACCCCCGACGAACAGGAGGAGGCAGAGCACACGCGTGGACCGTCTCATGCGAACAGTATACCATCGGGCCGCAACCGCAGCCATTGACCCGGCCCTTAATGTAGCACCGGCTGTGTGCTATGATAAGGCCCTGCCTTAGGGGATTGGACATCATGGCCCGCTGGCTCACGGAGAAACGGGGTGCGGGGGTAGTTCTCGCGCTCCTCTTTGCCGCCGTCGCCCATATCGACCTCCTCAACTTCCTCGAGAGACGCAACGCGGAGGTCGTCGTTCCGTTTTTGCAGTGGTCGGACGAGGCGTTCTACTACGCCTTCGCCCACTCGCTCGCGTTCGACGGGGACGCGGACCTCACCGACCAGTTCAGGTTCATCGCCTTCGGCCCTGTAGGGAAATTAATGAACGGCCTCTACTACGGCGACTATTTCGCCCAGCCCGACATGCCGATGCACTCGAAGGTCGGTTTCGGGACCGCGCTCCTGACCCTCCCGTTCCTCCTCGCCGCCCGGCTTGCGGCGTCGCTCTACGAATCGTGCGGGGGCCCGGAGGTGCACCGGTTCGCGGCGGTCTACCTCTGGGCGTACAAGCTCGGGATGCTCTCCTGGTCGTTCGCCGGGATCGCAGCCGGGTACGCACTGCTCCGGCGGCTCGGAAGGCCCCCGAAGGTCGCCGCCGCGGCGGTGGCGGCCACGGTCCTCGGCCTCTCCCTCGGCTTCTACCTCATCTTCCAGAACGCCTGGACGCACGTCATCTCGTTCGCAGGGGTCACTCTCTACCTCCTCCTCTGCGCCCGGTGGCACGAGGACCTGAAAGGGCGCGCGGGGGGCACCTTTCGCCCTCTCCTGCCGCTTCTGGTCGGGATTTCCGGGGGGGTCTGCTGTTCGATCAGGTTCAACAATCTGCTGATCATGCCCGTCCCCCTCATCGCGTGTGTCCACGAGGGGTGGCGGCGCGCGCGCGAAGGGACGGGCATCGGGCGGGGCTTCCGGCCCAGCGCGCTCTCCTCCCTCGGCGTCATCGGCGCGGGGTACATCATCGGGTTTCTCCCGCAAATGCTCGTGTGGCGGTCCATGTACGGCGAGTGGCTGCTCAACACCTACGGGCGCTTCAGGGAACCCCTGTACCCGTACTCAAAGTTTTTCCTCCATGTGCTGTTCAGTCCCCTCTGCGGGCTCTTCGTCTGGACGCCCCTCGCACTGGTCGCCACGGCGGGAATGATCCTGGGGATCAGGCGGGAAGGGCGCGCGTCGCCGTGGCCGTGGATCTGCTGCTACATCCTTCTCGCGGACGTATGGTTCTCGGGCTGCTTTCCGGGGTGGCACATGGGCAATTCGTTCGGCGCGCGGTACCAGTCCGACTACACGTTCGTGTTCGCGTACGGCCTGTCGGTCGTCTTCATGCTCGCGCGGCGCGGGAGGGCGGCTTGGCTCGCCCTGAGAGCGGCCGTCGTCATCCTCGTGCTGTGGAATTTCTACCTGATGATGGCATTCCGCGCCTACATCATCGGCGCACCGGATATGTGGCGCGCGCAGAAACCGTTCGCTCCCGGCCCGCTCGTCGCGCAGCGGGAGGCGGTGCTGCGCCAGTTCAGAAAGGATCTCTCCACAGCATGCGACCCCGGCCTCTATACCGACTACCGGCGGCGCTACCCTCTCATGACGCCCGCGGACCTCGACCTTCCCACGCCGGAGGAACGCGAGCGGACGTTCGATCCAGCCGATGAGATGGGAGAGCTTGAGCGGTGGCGGCAGAGGTGCATCGAATACTCCGAGAGGATCATGAACCCGCCGCGGCAGGGAAGCCAGTGATCGTGCGCCATACCCCCACAGGCGGATCGCCGGGAACTACTCCCCCTCCCTCGTGATTCGAAGCTGCTCTGTGACGGAAAAATACTCGTCCCCGAGGAGCTCCACCTCGCCCACCCCCGCCTGAACGCGGAACGATCCGATGCGCTTCATCCCGCCGTTCGCTTCCCGCGGATGGCGTCCGATGACGGGCTTCCCGTTCACGGAGGCACGAGGAGGCGACGCCTCCCGATCCTTGAGTTTGATGGAAAGCGCGTACGTCCCTCCCCGCTCAAAGGAGAGGCGGTACCGGGCGAAGTAGGGCTCGGACGGGTCCCGGCGGGCGGGCGGCACGAGCGGGAACTCGAGGTCGTACGGGAAGAGGACGTCGTAGTCGCCGATCGTCGGAGGGCGCCGCAGCCGTTCGTCCACGCCGATCCGGGGCCAGGCGATGAAGACGTTGGCGCTCACCAGATGCGCGGCGGGGATGACGGCGTCGTCCTCCACGGGGAAGGGGGGCTTTCGCATCAGGAACGCGCTGACGCCGTCAGGGTACAATAGCTCGCGGTCGAGGAGTTCGTACCTTCGGTAGCTCTCGATGAGTCGCGCGAGGGTCGCGGGACCATTCAGATACTTCGCGCAGAGAGAGGCGCCGCTGCCGTTGCTGAAGTACTCCTCAAACCGCCGGAAGTCCGGCATAGGCTTGTCTCCCTCCTCCAGGACAACGAGGTAGTTGAAACTGTCCATGCACTCCAGGAACGAGTCGGTTGAAAAGTGGCTCCGGAACACATAGACAGCGGGATTCACCGACTCCATGAAGTATTCGAGCGAGTCGACGAGCAGGTAATCCTTGTTCGAATACTCGAATTCGCAGACGCCGATCCGCACATACCTGTTCCCTCGTTCGTGGGAGCCGATCTCTTCGATAAACCTCCGCGCGACCCTCTCCAGGTTGTTGGGGAAGGCCGGGTGCGCCCAAACGGGGTAGCCGTCCGCACGCAAAGCATCGCTCGAATACGGCCTGCAACCTCTGTATGGCGGAGGGCCAACGGCGAACGAGAGTTGCAGAAAGTGGATGAGGCCCCACCCAGCGGCGGCGGCACACAGAAAGTACTTCAGCGCCCTCGTCCTGAGGGACGCGAGCCCCGCACCGATGACCACGCCGACCGCGGGGAGGCTCGACAGATAGAATACGGAGTACTTCAACTCGATGAGGGTGAACATCGCGTACGGCACAAGAGCCCAGAGGAGTACGACCGCCCTCGCCTTGAAGCGGGAGAGGATGAACACCGGGAGGAGCAGAACCCCGAGCGCGAACAGCGGCGGCGAAACGTAGACGATCGCCGCCACGAGGTAGTATGCGAAGTATCGGGCGCTCATCACGGGCACGGAGAGGTGGTGCGGGTCGATGCCGTCGCGCGCCTCGGCGTGCCGGATGAACACCGCCGCGATGTTGTCGATGTTTCCCCACCAGAATGGAATCGAGAGAAGCAGCGCGGCGAGACCCGCGAGCGCGACGTTCGCGAACACCCTCCCGGCGGTGATCCCCCGATCGCGCGACCGACGCCACCCGCACACGAGCGCGAAGAGGAGCGGGCCGCAGAGGAAGATGAGAAGCTGCACCTTCACCAGAAGCCCGATGCCGAACACGCAACCGAAGACGATCGACGGAGCCCTCCGGGAAAAGGCCTCCGTCCTGATAAGCCAGTAGACGGCGAGCGCGGCAATCCCCATCAGGGAGAAGTCGAGACCGTAATTCCTTGAGAGGCCGTAGGTCGCGGGAAACAACGAGGTGATGAGCGCCGCCATGAATCCCGCTTCGGGGCTCATGCACCGCGATCCGATGGAGAAAACCGACAGGAGCAGTACCGCAAGCCAGACGATGTTCGAGAGGATGATCACCCGCGGCGTCAGACCCCAGATGGCCGCAGCTGGCGCGGTCACCACGTAGGTAAGACGGGGCCAAATCCATATGTGCTCCACCGGTATGCTCTCCTGGTGGAAGAGCGAGGCGAGTCTCGTGAAGCGCTCCAGCAGGGGTGCGCCGCTGCGGATCGCGTCCCTCGACTGGAGGAGATACTTCGTGCACACCTTGAGGTGCGCCGCAACGTCCTTCTGCTGGGGATAGAGATCGCCGGCGAGGTAGCGCCAATTGCAGAGGGCATGGCACAGCACCACCAGAACGAGGAGGAGGAGGAGGCATGCGTGTCTTCTCGCTGTCGTGTTCATACTACCCGCGCTCCCCTCCGAGTGGCGCGCGCCCTCCGCTCAAAACAAGAATCTCCTCGGCGCATACGATGATCGATCCCTCGACAAAATCGGTGCCCCCGAGCCTGCCGAGCACGGCTATGTGGTCCCCCTCCGCAAGCCGTTCGACCGTTCCACCGGGCGCAACGACGACCGCCCTTCCCGAGCCGATGGAGTCTGGGTCGCGGTAGGAATCCACGATCAGCATGAAGAAGCCGGGGTTCTCCATCTCCGACACGAACCTCGCCTGCGCCGAACGGAGGTAGTATTCGCCCTGGAAATCGGCCCGGGAGGGGGGGTTAATCCACGTGGCCTCGCCCCGCCATAGGATCTCCTTTCCCAATATCCCGCCGAGGTTTCCGGCGCCCTCCACCTGCCGCTTCCAGACCTCCCTGTACCCCGGCCCGCCTCCCCCCTCCCGCGCGCCCCGACCCATCCGGGCCTCGATGTCGGCATCCGAAACGCGCACGGCGCACTGCGCCCTCACCGCCTCGCGGAAACCGTGAAGATTCCACGAGCACCTCGCGGCGAGCGCCGCCGCGACGGCCGCCCCGGCGAGCAGGGCTGCGTTCGGCGCGACTCGACACGCCAACCGACGGGGGGGGCCTTCCGGCTCGCCGGCGATCCGGAATCCGAGGGTTCGAAGCCCCGCGCATACAAAGCGGAAGAGCGGCGAGAGCGCGCAGGCGATCCCCGCCCCGGCGACGACGATCATAAGGTATTCCAGCGGGAAGCGAAATCGCTGCATGGTGACGGAGATCGTGTTGGCGGCCGTGTACCCCGCGGCAACCAGCACGAAGAGGGAATACCTTCGCACCGCCTCTCCTGTCTTCCCCGCGAGATGCCGCGCATTGAGCGCCGCGCAGGCGAGGAGGGCGAGGGCCATGAGGTAGAATGCCCCTTCGAAGGAGAGCAGCGGGACGCGGACGCCGAGGATGCGGAGTTCCCTGCTGAACGGGAGCTGCTCGATGATCTCCGTGTCGCCGAGGTACACGGCCGGATCGAAGATCCGTCTCTTCCAGTATATGATCCCGTACGGATTCTCACCCGTGTCGGGGAGGACGGTGCCCTGGCCGTCAAGCAGGCCGGAACCGAGCCACGCGCGGTACACCCTCTTCACGCCGAGCGAGAGGCACCGCCGCGGATCCGCCCGGAAGAAACGCGACGTCTCCGCGGAGACGGCCGCCAGGTACTCCGCCTCCGGCATCCGCCAATACCTGAATCGAAGGGCCATCAACTGCGCCCACTCGTGCTCCAGTTCCCGCCCCTCCTCGGGCCCTCGCTGCGTGAAATCGCCCGCCTCGGGGTTGTAGGCCAGCCAGGTGTTGTACAGGCCCCGCAACGACGAGAAGATGACAGGGGAAACCGGCATGCCGAGCGTCAGGCGGCAGTAGGCCGCCCACGGCGCCGTCGCCGCCGCAAGGCCGAGCAGGAGGCACGCCGACCGCACGATCCGCCGGCCCCGCGCCGCGGCGACCCACGCGAGAACGAATGGGAACACCCCGAGCCACACCGGCCTCGTCAACACAAGCCCGCCCGACAGCGCCCCCGCGATGAGGCATGCCCACGGCCTGTTCCCGCGGCGGATCAGGAGCAGGAGGGAGAGCAGCATCAGGAAGCAAAAGAGGTTCTCCGAGAAGATGCGCGTGGCGAAGAAGGCCGCCGGGCGGTAGAGCGCCGCGAGGAGAAGGGCGATGCAGGCGGCCTTCCTCCCTGCGAGCTCGCGCGCGATGAGCGCGGCCAGAACGGCGCTGAGGGCGGAGAGCACGGCGTCCGCGATCCTGAGGTGGAGGAATTGCATCCCCGAGATGCAGTACACCGCGGCGATGAAGAGCGGGTAGCCCGGGGGGCGGAGCAGTCGATAGTCGAACCCGCCCTCCGAGAAGGTGCGCAGGCCCCTGCCCCGGCAAAGATTCTTGGCGAGCCAGTGGTACTCCATCCCGTCGTAGTTGCCGCAGGAGAGGTCCATCCCCGACAGGTCGTCGGTGAAGGAGATCCGCACGGCCAACGCCGCGACGAAGCCGAGGACAAGGAAAAGGAGATAGATGCTCAGGCGGTTCACGGATGCCTTCTCCCGATGGGGCGGTCCTGATCCGCGCGAGTATACCACCAGCGATGCAGCGATGCACGCGCTCCCGGTGTAGCCTCCCGACAGGCCCCTCCCGCAAGGCGGGTGAGCGCACACCCGAGGGATCAGCGGCGGCGATTGTTCTCGGGGGGCGGCGCGGGGGCAGCCGGGTAGGGGTTCCCGTCGGCCACCTCGCGCACCACCTCCTCCAGTTTTCGGGCGATCAGCGAATATCCCCTCGCGTTCGGGTGGGTATCCCGGGGGTAATCGATCGAGAGATCCTTAACCGCGTAGTCGGGGTTCTTGCACAGGATCTCGTTGACATCCACAAGGGGAATACCCGTCTCCGCGGAGAGTTTCTCGAGCCTGTCCCTGCAGGGGCATGTCCCGAGATAGAAGAGGAAGACAACCGCGCAGTTGTTCTGCCGCGCGAGGGAGATGATCTCCCTCATGTTCGCCTCGTAGTCGTCCGGGGAAACCCGCTGCGGCCACTCTTGAATCGGCGCGGCGCCCTCCCGTCCCAACGACGCCCTTTTCTTTATCCCAAGAAGTTGGTTCCTGAAAACTTGATAGAACCGACTCTTGCCGAGCATGGACTGGACAAGGATGACCCATTCCCCTATCCGGGGCTGCTCCCTGTCGGAAAAGAGCCTCGACCGTCTCGCGTCATTGCCGCCGAAGCATATCGTAACCAGGTCGGGGGCGAGCTGCCGGATGTACTTGGCGAGCAGTACCTTCCCCTGGTACGAGCTGTAGCCAACGCATCCGAGATTCAGCACCTCGAAGCGGCGAGGGGACGACTCGGCGTTGAGCACTTGGCAGAGCTGCGCCGGATACGTCTCATGGTCGTTGACCATAACCCCGTAGGTCCATGAATCCCCCAGGCAGACGATCCTATAGACGCCGTCCGGCTTCGAACCGTATTCCTCGCTCCCGCGGAAACCGCGCGAATTCGTGGTCTCCGTGTACATCGTGGCCGAGATATGGTTGTAGGAGAGGGGGCCGAAATGCGGCCTGATCTTCCAGAACAGATCCGGGTCGCGTATAAACTTGCTATGGAGGTCGAGAAAATCGCCGTGCCCGCTGTCCCCCGCGAACTGCTGTTTCAGGGAGTAGGGGTCGTACACCTCGACCTCGCAGAAACGCGCGACGTTCTCCAGCAGGCCAAAGGCGGCGATACAGACCAGGGCTGCGATGAGAAACTTGTGGAGGGTGGGAATACCGCTCTTCTCCGGTTCAGTCATGCGCCATCTGTCTTTCGATCCCTGAAAGCACGCGCGCCCTCTCCACGGGGGGGGGCATCCTTTCAGGAATCAGGCGCGCCTTCGTGAGCCGTTCGAGCTCGGTGAGGCCGAATATCCAGCTCCTGTCGTCGCCGATCTTCTCGCGCAGATGGGCGGTCACCGTGTGGATCTTCTCCCGGCGGCTCCTGCGCAGGTACTCTGTCCCGTTCCACGGGAAGGGCGTATCGGCGGAGACGAGGGAGACCGCGCGGCGGCTGATCACCTTCAGGAAAGCGCCATTTCTCAACATCTGCCCCTCTGGATACTCATCATCGATGGCGCAGCGGGCGAGCTCGCGAAGGGAGCAAAAATAGTCCCCCTCGGCAAGCCCGATGATCTCCCCCTCCTCGTCCGTCACGACGGTCGTCTCGGGAGACAGAAGCTCGATGGCGTGCCCGGCATCCCCCGCCTTGATGGAGAAGAGGAAATCCTCGATCACGGCGAATCTGACGCGGGAAGGGATCCAATAGCGTCTCGCCGCGTAGCCGGCCGCGTTCACGAACGCGAAGGCGGCGCCGATGCACAGCAGCAGCGAAAGGTAGACCCTGCAAAGCCGTATCGAAGGCGACATGCTCACAAAGACGGAGTGGAATTGACGCCCCTCAGTAGAAGAGGTATTCCCCGTCCCCGAACAACTCCCCGCGTCGCGCCGGCAAGGTGCGGCTCAGAACGCCGTTTCGCGCCGCGGCGTGGATCCCGAGCCAGAAGGCCGAGGAGGCCCCGTACTCGTCGCCGAAGTCCTGGGACATGTACACCGCCACGCCACCGGGAGCCATCGAGGCGACCTTCGCGCACTCCCCGGCATCCATCGGCATCTCGACCGCCGGCCTGTCCTTGAGCCACGCGATTTGCAGCGCCATGTCGGAGAAGAAGACCTTTTCTTTCGGGACCGTGTCGAGGTAGGCGCTGGCGGGCCATTCGTAGGGCGCCGCCCCCTGGTAGATCCAGAACGGGAGGGGAGCGGTGTTGACGACGACCAGTGCCGCCGTGATGGCGATACAGATGGAAACGCGCCGAAGGTTTACCGCAGTCGCGATGCGGAACATGAAACCCGATACGATGATACACGCGAGGGGCAGGAACGGGAGGGCCGCCAGGGGACCGATGACAGACGTCCAGCTTCCCACGAGGATCCAGATCGCCGCCCAGGAAACGTACAGCACCCGCCGCGTCCACTGCATCCGCGCGTCATCGCATTTCCAAAAGGCGGCGGCGATGAGGAGAACGATCAGCCAGTTGCCGTACATCGTGACCAGGGTGCCGGATTGCCATCGCAGGTTTCTTATCCGGGCCCCCGGGGCGAGCACGTCCCCAACGCTCTTGAGGACCGACTCGAGCGCGGATGTGAACGCCTTTCCGTATATCCCGGCCCCCAGGCGGAGCGTGAAGAACGGATTCCCCGTGACGATGGCGTTGCGGAGCCACCAGCACGCCGAGACGGCGCAGAATCCGCCGAGCAACGCAAGGACGTTCCCGCCCCTCCGCTCCCCGGAAGAGGCGAGGCAGGAGGCGCAGAGGGGAAGCAGCAGGACCCAGTACGGGTACGCGGTGAGATAGCACATGCCGGCCAGCGCGCCGATCAGCATGGCGTCCCGCGGGGCGCTCATCCGGCTTTTGTAGAGTTTCCAGAACAGCAGCGTCATTAACAACACCAGCAGGGCTATGTTCTCGCCCTTGATGACGTACCAGCGCATCGGCGCGCTGGAGAGGAAGAGTGCCGCCGCGGCTATCGCCGCATAGGGACCGAATGCGTCTCGTGCGAAGAAATAGATGCACACCCCGGTTGCCAGAAACAACACCCCCGTGCAGAGGAGTATGGAGTGGAAATGAACGCCGAACACGGCAAAGAAGACCCCGAGAAGGGCCGGGTAAAGTGGCGGATTATACAGATCGGGCACCCGCGCCAAGGATTGCGCGTAGCGCAGGGCTGCGGGGAGGATCCACTCGGTGGTGAACCCTCTGCCTCGCGCGAGGTTCTTCCCCGTCTGCGCAAAGGTGAGCGTTTCCACCGAGATCGGATTGCGCCACACGCCGGCAAACGGTTGGAGATAGTCGAGCAGGATAAAGAAACTTCCGTACGCGACCAGCAGGCAACAGATGCAGAGCGTCAGTGCGGTTCCGCGGCCGCCCGGCGAGACTGCGTCATGTTCACGCGGACTTTTCACTCCTGCCCCCCCTTGCGCGGGCCGCCGCCATGCACGAGCGGATGATACCACACCCGCGCGGCTTCCGTCCCGCCATTTCAGCCTCCGAGGCGACCGCGGAGGCCGGCCGCGCACTCGACCGCCTCCAGCAGGGCGTCCCCCATCACCCGATGGCAGTATCTCTCCTCCACCCTTCGCCGAGCCCGCGAGCCCATCGCTCGCCTGAGGCCCGCGTCCCCGGCGAGCGCGGCCAGCTTCGCGGCGAACTCCCCCCTCTCCGAGGCGAGGAACGCCTCCTGCCCGTCGGCGACGATGGATACCGCCTCCCCGTACCTGCTGGCCACGGTGGGGATCTCCATGGCCATGTACTCGAAAAGCTTTGTCGGGCTCTTGCACCGCATCCAATCGGAGTTTTCGGCGTCGGGGACCAGCGGGAGGAGCCCTATGTGCGCCCGCGAGAGGAAATCGGACATCCGGTCGGGGTGTATCCATCCGGCGAACTCGACACCGCCCGCGCCCCGCTCCCGGACATACTCTTCGATCCTCCCCATCCACGCGCCGTCCCCGGCGACGACAAACCGCAGGGACGGATGGACGCGCCGCGCATCGAGCACGCAGTCGACGCAAAAACGGAGGTTCTCGTAGATCACTCGCCCCCATACCTTCCCGCACCAGACCGCGGTGACGGGGCCTTCGGGGGGAGGTCCCGTCCTCCTGAACCTCTTCTCGTCGACGCCGGTCGGGACGAGAAACGCGGCGGGGTTGTACCGCCGCATGAGCTCGAGGAGAGGCCCGCTGGACGCCACCACCGCGTCCGCCGCGGCGGCCACCCGCCGCGTGATCGGCTCCACGCCGTCGGCCCCGAACAGCAGCCGGTTCATCCGCTTCCGGTCGAAGAACGGCGACCGGTCGAGATCCCAATCGTCGTAGTCGAGGACGAACCGGTTGAGCCGCAACCTCCGGAGGATGAACGGCGCCGCCGCATGCCAGTGCGCCTTCTGAACGTAAAGGATCGCCCGCCGCTTCCCCGCCAGCCGGCACAGCGCCCTCAGGGTCTGCCCGAGCTTCTGCGGGTCGCGGAGGCGGAGCATCCCGTCGTCCGCGACCGAGGGGGAGAATGCCTCCTTGAAGGAGAGCACCTCCGCCTCGACCCCCCGTTCCCTGAGCAGCTTCGCGAAGTTGTGGCAGCGCACCCGCACGTACGGATGGTCATAGCCGCTGAGCCCGATGAAGACGACCTTCACGCCCCCCCCTCCCCGCCCCGCCGACCCGCCAGTTTGAGAAACGCGGAGAGGATCCGTTTGGCCGGCCCGCGCCGGTCCCTCCCGCCGGGCCGCGCGCGGCTGCCGAGGTACGACCGGTGGACGATGGCATTCAGCCACCAGTCGTCGCAGAACTTCCCGCACCGGATCTTCGCGAAGTACGGGTCCGACTTGGAGAGGGTCAGCGCCCGCCTCCGGAACTCGTCGTACGCAGGCGAGAACCATATGTCGCGGAAGCGCCGCTCGCGCACAGAACCGAGCGGAAGACGGTCCGCCTTGCAGCACGGAACCACGTCGCCGTTGGCGAGTATCCGGCTCTCGTACCAACCCATGTAGCAGGGCATCGTGTCGATCACGTCGGAGTGGAAGACCCCTTCGTGGGCCCTGCTGTTGGAAAGCTTTCCGAGGAGCAGGCTGAAGTCGAGAAGCCCCTCCTGCCCGGGCCGCAGGAGGGGGCGGAACCGTGCGGCGCAGTTTTCGAGCGACGCGACGACGGCCGCGATCTCCGCCCGGCCCAGCAGGAGCGGCTTCAGACGCGGCGTCTCCACATCCGTCGGCTGGAACCAGATCTGGCCCGCGCCGAGCTCCACGGCAAGGCGCACCATCGCCTCGATATTCCCGGCGTTGCGCGCGCACAGCACGTGCGTCAGGATGAGCTGCGGCCCGCGTCCCGGAGGGAGGGGGGCCCCGAGGCCCCGGAGCAGCCCCACGATCCTCCCGAAGGTCCCGAAAGACGCGCCCGGATGCATCACGGCGTACGTCTTTTCGTCGCCGGCCCACAGACTCACCGCCAGCCTGCCGAGGCGCGCCTCGACAAGCGTTCGGATCGTCTCCGCCCCGGCGACAACGAGGTTGGTGATGAGGGTGGTCTCCAGCCCCCTCTCCGCCGCGGCCCGGAGCAGGTCCATCGTGCGGGGGTGGCAGAGGGGGTCGCCCCCGCCGCTGAATATGATCCGCCGAACCCCCATCGCCGCCGCGTCCTCGATGACGCCGAGGGCCGTCTCGTACGAGAGACGGTGGTCCGGCGACCAGTGGGGGGGAATATCCCCTGCGGCAAGGAGCGGCGAGCGGTGCCAGCAGCAGAGGCAGCGCAGTGTGCACGCGTTGGTGAGATCGAGATGGATCTGTTCGGGCCCGCAGAGGGCGCGGGACCCGCCGGTTATCCCTGCGAGCCGATGTTCGTCGCGATGGTCCATGGGGGGTGCGGGCCGCCGCTCCGGCCCGCAAGGATCAGATCCAGTCCTCGTCGGAAAAGGAGATCACGCTCAGCGAGTGCCGCGGAAGGAGATAGCGCAGCAACCCGTCCCCTCCCCGCATCCCCTCCGTGCGATAGGTCTGCTGCCCCATCGCCACCTGGCCGGGGCCGGGGAGGGTGTGGTCGCACTCCGGGCTCTCGGCGGAGACGGTCCTGACGGTGCAGAAGCGCGCCGCGAAGCCGTTCAGGTCGAGCCGGACGCTGATGGGACTGTCCAGGCTGCGGTTGATCAGGGAGAGGGCGATCTTTCCCCCTCCGGCATCCTTCACCGCCACCGCCTCGCAGATCGGGAGATCGCGCAGCGCCGGCACGAAGCCCAGCGCCGGGGTCGCGATCCGCTTCGTCTCCACCCGCGAGGGGACCAGCGTCTTGCCCGCGAATCTGTCGAGAAGTTCGTGCACGAGGTACTGCGGGTGGCGGGCTTGGCGACGCAAGTCCGCCACACTGGAGAAGAGCGTATGGAAGAGGGTCATGCGCGCCGCGATCTGCACCTCCGGCCGCCTGAGGCAGGCGTGGAGGACGCCTGCCTCGTATAGGGCGGCGGCGAGCGTGTGGTTCCTCCCCCACTCCACCGAGTCGGAGCAGCGGTCGTGCACCGCGTGGGTCCCGTGGACGATGTTCGGCACGCTCGTGAAGAAGCAGCCGTACTCGCTCAGGGCGATGGGGATGCCGGCCCGGCCCGCGCGCGCCGCCTGCGCCGCCAGCGCCGCCAGGCTCGCCTCGACGAAGGCCGGGGCTGCGAGAAGCGTACCGTAGGTCTCGGCGTCGGCGGGGGTGCGGTAGTCTCCGGTGATGTTCAGGATGGGGAGGGAGGCGTGGTGCAGAGAGAGGAAATCGAACGTTCCTGGTGGGAGCGCGAGGAGCGCCTCGTTCCAGCGGGGGTCGCGGTAACGCGTGAACGCCCCGTTCTCGATGCAGCACTGCGCGCCGATCCTCGCCTCGCCGTCCACTGCCCGCACGGCGCGCGAGAACTCCTCCACGGCTCCCGCGTAGCGAGCGGGAGTCCAGGGGAAGTCGGCCCCGAGGGGATGGAACTCGTCGTAGTAGAGCTCGTGCCCGATTTCGAGGTGGAGCGGCCCCCGGTAACGCTCCCGGATCCACGAGACCCATGCCGCCGCCTCCTCCGCTGTGCCCGTCCCCGCGTTCAGCGTGACCATCGGCGCCGCGGCGAGCGTGGTGCACATATCGAGGAACTCCGCGGGGCCGAAGGTGGGCGGCAGCGTGGATTTCGAGGAGGAGGTGCCGCACACCTGCGGGAGGCGCTCCTCGCCGACCGCCTCACGCCAGTGAAAATAGTCCGCATGGAACATCCCGGGGTATCTGAACAATGTGAAACCGAGCGGCGCGATCCATGCGTGGGCCATCCGGTTTGCCTGCCGCCGCTTCCCGTCATACACGATGCACCCGTCGCTGAAGATGTCGACGTTGCTTCCGAAGATCGTCTCCGGGATCCGCCGGAGCTCCCTCGCGGCGTCCACGGTCACGAGCACCGGGACCTCGGCGCGCGCCTGCCGCTTCACCGCGGGGCCGAGCGCGAGCTTCTCACGGTAGCGCTCCCGGTACGCCTCGATGACCTCCTCCGGCGCGCCCATCGCCTCGATTTTGCCGTGCTCGAACCAGAGGACGCTCGAGCAGATCTCCTCGATCTTGACGAGGTCGTGAGAGACGAAGATGACCGTCTTTCCCTCGTCCTCCCAGAACTTCCGCATCGTCCGGAAGCATTTCGTCTGGAAGGAGAGGTCGCCGACGGCGAGGATCTCGTCCATCAAGAGGACGTCGAACGGCACCATCACGGCGATGGCGAAGCCCAGGCGCATGTTCATCCCCGAGGAGTAGGTCGAGAGCTTGGCGTTCATGAACCTCCCGAGGTCGGCGTACGCCACGATGTCGTCGTAGATGGCGTCGATCTGCGTTTTCGAGAGGCCGAGGATGGCGCCGTTCAGGTAGACGTTCTCCTGCCCGGTGAGCTCGAAGTTGAACCCGGCTCCCAGCGAGAGGAGCGAGGAAACCCTCCCGCTGATCGAGACCTCGCCCTCCGTGGGCGCGGAGACCCCCGCGAGGATGCTCAGGATGGTGCTCTTCCCCGAGCCGTTGGGGCCGATGATCCCCACGCACTCCCCCTTCTGCATCGAGAAGGATACGCCGTCCAGCGCCCAAAACTCCTGCGCCTTCCCCTGGGAGACGAGGAACGGGAGGATGTTGCGGATGAGCGCCGGCTTCTCGAAGTAGACCCGGTACTTCTTCCGGAGATTCTTGACTTCAATACTGTGGCTCATGGGGTCAAATCAGGTCGACCAGGTCGACTTCCCTCCGCAGAAACATCCGGTAGGCGGCGACGAAGAGGAGAACGCTGAACACGACGGTCTGGGAGACCACAAGCCAGACCGGGTAGTACCGCGAGATGTCCACCGTCATCTCCGAGATGGCGGAGGGAAGAAGGACGATCCGGTACATCGCGAACAGGTCGTAGATCGGGTTCAACATGAACAGGTGCACGAGCCACGGAATCCCTTTCCTGGCGGCGCCGGCGGCGATCAGGTCCACCTCGTAGAAGGCGCCGGAAAGATAGAAGATGATCAGGAGGGCGATCTCCACGATGTACTTCACGTCCCGGTAGAGCACCTGGAGGGACGAGGTGATCAGCACGAACCCCGACGTCATCAGGAACGTCACCACGACCAGCGGGGGGAGCAAAAGGATCTGTACGGGGAGGATCGGGTGACCCGCCTTGAAGGTGGTGTAGATCAGGACCAGCACGACCAGCACCACGAGCGACAGGAGGAAGTTGATGAAGTTCGACAGCACGATCGAAAGGGGGACGATCTCCCGCGGGATGTAGACCTTCTTGAGCAGGCCCGCGTTGTCGATGATGGAGGTCGTGGAGCTCGCGATGCTCATATTGACGAACTGCCAGACGAAGAGGGCCGTCACGATGGAGAGGGGCGGTATCGGCCGCTGCCAGAGGAAGGCGAAGAGGAACCAGAAGACCAGCGCCATGCAGAGCGGCACGAAGAACGCCCAGAGGAATCCGAGGAAGGCGTACTTGTACTGCACCTTCAGGTTCTTCAACGCCAGGTGGAAGAGCAGTTCCCGGTGCACGGTGCACAGGGACTTCAGCCGCGAGAGCGCCCTCACGCACATTCCCCCTTGTCGACGTACCCAGGGAACACAGGATCACAGTATAGCACAGGCGTGGAGCGTTCTCTATGCCCCGGGGGGCGCGGACGGCTTTTGCAGGACACAGTACCCGATTGCGCCCGGCTTCTCGCTCAGCTCGTTCGCACCGGCGTATCTTCGGTAGATGAGCAACGCGAGGATCGGCTGGATCCAGTGGAGATACTCGACGATCCCCCTCCTGTCGAAAAAGGCCCTGATCACGAAGGTGTGGTCCCCGAAATAACCGTGTTCGACGAGCTCCAGACCCGACGGGGCGACGAGGGATTCCATCATCGTGCGTTCGTTGTAGAAGCGCGTGTAGCCTGGGTTGTATCCCTCCTTGAGCGTAATGAAATCCTCCTGGAGGCGGCGCGACGGATCCTTGCGCACCTCGTCCTGTATCCCCCTGATGTCGTCCATGGTGAAGCCATAATAGTAGCGCCCCTGGTAGATGAGCTCGTGGGCGTCCCGTGCGACATCGAAGGTGAGAAAGATTTTTCCCCCGGGCTTGAGGATGCGCGCGGCTTCCTTCATCGCGACGGAATCGTCGCCGTAGTGGATATGCTCCACCATCGAGAGCAGTATCACCCTGTCGAAATACCCTTCGGGATAGCCGGTGCGTCGCATGTCCCTGATCTCGACCCGCAGCCTCTCGAGATCCCTCTCCCGGAGCAACTTGTTGAGGCGGCATATCTTCGGTTGAAACCGCACGCCGGCGTCGATATCGGTGCTGTACACCGTCGCCCCGAGGGAGAGCAGAAAAGCGGGGAGAAGCGATCCCCCGCTCCCCACGTCGAGCACGCGCATCCCCTCCCCTATGTCCGCGAGGGCCCCGGCGAGGGCGTATTCGATATACCGCACGTAGTGGATGGGCTGGAGGCGCTCAGCCCCGTAGGCGAGGTTGAACCGCATAAGGCGCACAAGCATCGCGCGGTAATCGCGGGAGGGCGATACGCCGTCGGGGGGGCGGCCTGCGGTGCACACTCCGCGCTCCGCCCCGCATCCAGGCGCGAGCATCCTGACGAGCTGGAAGGCCCCCCGATAGGTGTGGTACTGATAGAGCTTCTTCAAGGACGCCACCCCGCCCCCCCTTCTGTCCCGATTCCTATCCGAGAAACCGCCGCAGGAGCCGTACGGCCTCGTCGGCGACCCGGCGCGCGGCGGACGGGGGCGGCATCTCGCCCCCGGCCGGCGTGAGGCAGCCCTCGACCTGGGCCGGCGTCGCCACCGCAACCACCGGCCGTCTCCTCCCCGCGTCGTGGATCGCCGAAACGATCACCCCGGTCTGCCCGAGGATGAGCGCCGTAAAAGCGGCGAACCGCACCGCCTGCCGCGGTTCCACGCCCGCCCTGCGGCCGGCGGCGGCGGCGATTTGGCGGATGGTATTCCTGCCGTCGCACAGTCTCCAGAAAAAGGAGAGAAAATCCCGGTACCGCGCCAGCGTCTCCCGCTGCCGGTCCCGGGGCACCGCCGCGTTGAAGTCGTCCCAGAAGGAGTACCAGAGGGCGTAACGGCAGAGCCGGTACTGGTACAGGTCGAGCGCCCGGATGTTGCGGGCGGGTATGTCGTCGAGGAGCGAGTTCGGCACGAAGTTGATCCGATGGTGGTGGTACTCCTCGAGCCGCTCCGCCAGCACCATCCCGAGCTTCGGCGCCTCGTCGTGGAGCTTCGTCCCCATATGGGGGGTCGCGAACTGCCCCGTGTAGAGCGGGAAGGGCATCGGGTGAAAGTGCGCGTACCACGGGAGCCCCGCGACAAGCTCGTCGATGAACCGCGCCTGGGCGTAATACCCGGAGATCGTCTCCCCCGGGTTGCACGCCATGTAGGTGAAGAGGGGGGACATCCCGTGCGCCTTGTGGAGGTGCGCCACCTCCCTGATGACCTGCAAATCCTCGTCTTTGTCGATCTGCGAGAACGTCTCCGGGTTCGCGCTCTCGATCCCCACCTCCAGGCCGATGCACCCTGCCTGTTTCAGGAGTCCCATCAGATCCCCGTTGCGCGCGATATGGGAGGCGCGCGTCAGACCGGTCCACCGCACGGCGAGCCGCTCCTCGATGATCAGACGGCAGAGCCGCTCGACATGGCGGCGGTCGAGCATCAGGTTGTCGTCCCAGAAATGGAACTGCGTGAGGCCGAGCGCGGCGATCGCGGCCTTCATCTCGGCGAGGATGTTTTCCGGGCTGCGCCACCTGACGCGGCGGCCCCACATCAAGGGGGAGCCGCAGTAGGTGCAGCCGTAGGGGCAGCCTCGGGAACCGACGATGGGGAGCCGCCGGCCGCCGACAACGTGGAGCGGCGAGTCGTACCGGTCCATCGGCAGGAGATCCCACGCGGGGAACGGGAGCGCGTCGAGGTCGGCGATGAACGGCCGCGGCGGGTTGACGCGCGGCTCCCGGCCGTCCCTCCAGGCGAGGCCCGCGATCCCCTCAGGCCCCCGCCCCTCCCCGGCGAGCAGACGGAGGAGCTCTACGAACGTCTCCTCTCCCTCGTGCATGATGCAGTAGTCCGCCGTCTCGAGCGCCGCGGAGGGATAGATGGTCGGATGGATCCCCCCGTGCACGATCGCGGCGCCCGGCGCCGTCTCGCGGAGCAACCGGGAGAGGAGGTGCGCCGCGGGGGCCTGGCAGGTCCAGTAGGTGATGCCGACAACCCCAGGATCCTCCGCCCGCACCTGCTCGGCGATCTGGGGGACGGTGAGCTTGCACGCCTGGCCGTCGACGATCCGCACGCGCAGCCCGGGGATTCGATCGCGGGCGTAGGCGGCCAGGTAGGCGAGCCCCAGGGGGAGCACCCGCTTGTGTCGCTCGTTCGCCGGGAGCGGCGGCTGCGCCAAAACGACGGTGCGCACTACGGTCATGGTTTCGATCCGCCTTCGGGCCGGAGGGGCCCCGCCGCGCTGCGCGTTCGCCGGCGGAAACGGGCGCGGCGCTCCTACCTCCGGCAGACCCGTTTCTCGGCGAACACCTGCACGCGGTGGTTGTGGGTATCGCTGACGTAGACGCGTCCGTCGGCGATGAAGATGCCGGTCGGGACGTTGAAGTCGCCCGGCTTGAACCCCTTCGCCGACCAGAGGGCCTGGAGCACCCCGTCGGGGCTGAAGATCTGGATGCGGTTGTTCCGGCTGTCGGTGAGCCAGATTCTTCCCGCGGAGTCCGCCGCGGCGAACGGCTCGGTGTAGTACTCCTCCCACCCGAGGACGCGGAACTGCCCGAGGAACCTCCCCTTCGTGTCGAATCTCTGCACGCGCTTGTTGGCGGTATCGGCGACCAGGACCGCATCCCCGGGCGTTTGTTTCGTATCGTCGCCGGCCGCCGCGGCGGCTTCGCCTGAAACCACGACGATCCCCACCGGTTCCCTGAACTCTCCCGGCCCCTCCCCCTGGTCACCCCAGTGCAGCAGGTAGGAGCCGCCGGACGTGAACTTCTGGACCCGGTGCCGCCCCGTATCGACCACGTACAGGTTCCCCTCCCGGTCGAACGCCATGCCTTTCGGAGCCCAGAAGCCGCCCGCGCCGCCGCCCCACTCCTTGACGAATCTCCCCTCCCGGTCGAACTTCTGGATGCGGTGATTCCAGGTGTCGGCGACGTAGACGAATCCGTCGCCGTCGACGGCGATCCCCATCGGCTCCTTGAACTCCGCGGGGCCGCTCCCCGGCTTCCCGACCGTGAGGAGGGGCTTCCCCTGCGCGTCGAGCTTCTGCCAGCGGTGATTCTTGGTGTCGGCGACGTAGATGGCACCGGTTGCGTCCGCCCAGATGCCACGAGGCTCGTCGAAGCGGCCCGCGGCGCTTCCCCGCTCACCGAAGACGGCGTCGGGGGACGTCGTCCCGATCACCGCATACTCCTTGGCCACCGCGGGCGCCTGCGGCGCCTCCGCGGCGGAAACGGGGCCGGGCGCCTCGCCGAGGAGGTCCCGCCGCACGTAGAAGGCGATATCCTGCGAGCCGAGGACGCTCCAGACCTGCCGGCTGAAGTAGTACCGCAGCAGCGCCCGGAGCCGGTGGGAGGAGTCCGCGATGAAGACCGAGAACGGCCGCCGGCCGAAGACGCGCTCGGCCCACCCCGGCCCGGGGCTCTTCAGGGAGCCCAGCGGGCTCGGCACCCACCACTCCCTGAGCTTCATCCGCGTCTCCCGGTAGTGCGGCTCGAGGACCGCGCTGAAGTCCCGGCGCTTGTCCCAGTCCACCGCCACGACCATCTTGCTCGGCGCGGTGAAGGTTCCCGGATGGAACCAGTCCTTGTAGTCGCGGAGGTACCAGGTGTACGGCCAGGTGGACTCGCCCTGGATGCCGATCGGGAGCTGCAGCCCCTTCCCGGTCTCCTCGGCGAGGGCGTTGATGATCCGCAGCGTCTTCTGGATGTCCGTGGAGGTCTGGGTGTAGACCATGCACTCGACCGGGTTGGCCTCGTTGACGAAGCAGAGCCGGAGCGAGGCCTGCAGGAAGAGGAGGAGCCCGACCCCGAGGAGCGCCGCGTACGCGTTCGTGTTCCGCCGGAACCGCTCCGAGGCGAAGAAGTCGCCCAACAAGACGCCCGCCCAGAGCACCATCGGCATCAGCACGTGCATCAGGAGCCAGGGGACCTTCTCCCCCGCGTACGAGTAGAGCAGGAGGCTGGTCCAGCTCCAGTAGGAGACGAAGGCGGCGAAGCGCCTCCCCTCCCGAAGGCAGGTGCAGGTGGCCGCCATCCCGAGGGCGAACACGTAGAGGGCGAAGACGACGTGGAGCGTGCTCGTCATGTGGAACAGCGTGTCCCACGCGACCGGCAGGGGCCGGTTCCAGAGGCACATCAGCGGAAGGGCGACGGCGCTCGAACCGGCCATGACGGCGAGGGAGAGACGATGGCGCCTGAGGGTGGCGACGACGCCGGCGAAGAGGACGGCCAGCAGGGGGAGCTCGTAGGTCGCGGCGATCGGGCAGAAGTAGGTGAACGGGCCCTTGATGCGCTGGATCTTGTCCTGGTGCATCCAGTAGCCGAGCGACTTCCGGTAGAGGCCGTCGATGAAGCCGGGCGGGTTGCGGAAAAAGGAGGTGAAGAACAGATAGAAGATCGCGAAGAAGATGCCGAGCGCCACGACGGTGTCGAGGAGGCCGAGGAGGCGGCGCCCCCCCCCCGCGGCGCACGGCGTTCCCGGGAGGGCGGCGCGCCCGAAGCACCGTTCGAAGAGGAGCATGAAAGCCCAGAACGAAACGAAGATGGCCAGGAACATGTACGAGTTCTCCTTGACGCAGAACATCAGGGAGAAGGCCGCCGAGGCCCCGTAGAGCCACCCCCTCGAGCCGGCACGCAGTCGATTCACGAAGAGCCCCACGGAGAGGAGGGCCCAGAAGGCGACGAAGACATCCTCGCGGAAGAAGCGGGAGAAGTACATGAACGTCGGGGAGACCGCGAAGAGCGCGGCCGCCGAGAGGGCGCCCGCCTTCCCGAGCTCTTTTCGGAACAGCCAGGCGCACCAGACGAGCCCCACACCGAAGAGCGCCGCGCCCATCCGGGCGACGAAGTCCCCGACCCCGAAGAGGGTGAAGAGGAGGGCGTCGAGGTAGAACATGAAGGGGCCGTGCATCATCGGGTCGTACTTGTACCCCCTCCCCTCGAACAGGTACCAGGAGTAGGTCGCGTAGAGGCTCTCGTCGTGGTGAAACGGTTTCAGGGAGAGGCCGTAAAAACGGGTCACGACGGTAAAGGCGAGTATCGCGGCGAATACGACGCGGAACCAGTCCAGGCGTATCGTCACGTACCCTTTCTCGGGGGCGGGGCTCTGTTCGACGGGGGCCGGGCGACTCATCTGCTCCTCCGCTATAGGCGAATGCGTCCAGGTGCCGGATTATCGCACACCCGCCGACGACGCGGAAGCCGAAAAACGGTTCGAGACGTATCGGGTGGCCGCCCGGCCTTCGTCGGGCACCGCCGCTCTTCCCATAGGTCCCATAGGACCGGCACACCGAAGCAACCGGAGACCTGACCGGCACGGCTGCGCGGCCGCCTTGTGCTATACTGCCCCCCATGTACCGGGGGATGCGGATCGCGGCGGTCGTGCCGGCGCACAACGAGGAACGCCTCATCGAGAGGGTCGTCGGCGGGATGCCGCCGTTCGTGGACCGTATCGTCGTCGTGGACGACGGCTCGACCGATGCGACGGCGGCCCGGGCGGCCGCGCGCGCGGACAAACGCCTCCTGCTCGTCCGGCACGCAAAACGGCGCGGCGTCGGGGCGGCCATCCGGACCGGCTATCGAAAGGCGATCGAGTGCGGAGCCGCCGTCGCCGTCGTGATGCCGGGCGACGCGCAGGCGGACCCGGCCGATCTCCCTCGCCTCCTCGACCCGGTCGCCGTGGGCGGGGCCGACTACAGCAAGGGGAACCGCCTCGCCGATCCGATCCTGGCGCGCCCGATGCCGCCGGTGAGGCGGTTCGGCAACCGTCTCCTGAGCGCCCTCACGCGCCTCGCCGTGGGGCACCCGGGGATACGGGACTCTCAGTGCGGGTACACCGCCGCGGGCCCGGCGGCGCTGCGGGCGTTGGCCGACCTTCCGTACCGCGACGGCTACGGGTACCCGAATGAGATGCTCTGCGGACTCGTCCTGCGCGGCCTTACAATCGTCGAGGTGCCGGTCAAGGCGGTCTACGCGGACGAGACGTCCGGGATATGGATCCCCTCCTACGCCGTCAAGATGGCGTTTATCCTGGCTCGGTGCGCCGTCCGGAGGATGCTGAGCGGCTTCCTCCGGGGGGCCGCCCGCCCGCCCGGAAAAGAGGGCCCGGAACCGAATTCTCATATCTGAGATCTCAAATTCGAGACAGGTCCCATGCACATCTGCCTCCTCACCTCCTCCTACCCGCGCTTCGAAGGGGATATCGCCGGCACCTTCATCCGCGACCTCTGCCGGGAGCTCGTCTTTCGGGGATTCGCCTTCACCGTCCTGGTCCCCGCGGACCGCGCATCCAGGCGCCTTCCCGAAGAGCCCGGGATCGCCGTGACGCCGTTCACGTACTGCATCCCCCGCCGTCTCCAGCGCCTCGCCTACGGGGCTGGGATCGAGGAGAACCTCCGCCTGCACCCGCTTCGTCGCCTCCTCATCCCCCCGTTCGCCATGACCTTGATCACCGCGGCGATCCGGGAAGCGCGGCGGAGCGACCTCCTCTGGTCGCACTGGCTTTTCCCCGCCGGGTTCGCCGGGGCTACGGCGGCGCGCCTCCTGGGCAAACCCCATCTCGTCACAGCCCATTCCGCCCCCCCCGGTATGACGCTCCGCCTCCTCCGGGGGGCGTTCGGAACCACGACGCGGGTCGCCGCGGTGAGCGCGGCGACCCGCTCCCGGATCGCGGCGCCGCTCGGGCGCGCGCCCGCCGACATCCCCCTCGCCCCGATGGGCGTGTGCAAGGAGTTCTTCTCTCCGCGCGGCGGGCGCGCGGCGCTCAGGGCGCGCGAACGGATCGGCAAGAAATTCGTCGTCCTCTTCACCGGGCGGTTCGTGGAGATCAAAGGGCTCGACCTGCTCGTGCGGGCGCTCGCGGGGCTCCCCGATACCCTCCTCGTCGCCGCGGGGGACGGACCGTGCCGCGCGGAAATCGAACGGCTCGCGCGCGGTCTGGGCGTCGACATGCGCTTCGAGGGGTTCGTCGACAGGGCGCGCAGGCTTGATTTGCTCGCCCTCTGTGATATAGTGGCGGCGCCCTCGCGCGTGCTCGCGGGAGTGAGGACCGAGGGGATGCCGGTCGGCGTGCTCGAGGCGCTCGCCGCGGGGAAACCGGTCGTCGCCGCCGCGTCGGGGGGGCTCGGCGAGCTTGTCGCGGACGGGGTGAACGGCCTCCTCGTGCCGCCGGGCGACGAGGCGGCCCTCAGGACGGCCGTCGAGAGACTCCGGGGAGACCGCCCCCTGTGCGACCGGCTCTCGGAGGGCGCCCGCCTCTCCGCGCGTCCCTATGCCGTCGCCGCAGTCGCGGACCGGTACGCGGCGTTATTGAGGGAATGCAGGCGCTGCACTGAAAGGACGGAATGAACAGGAGCCCCCGGGCGGACCGCGGCCGCGAGATCGCGATCGTCTCCAAGCCGCTCGCCCCGCCCTGGAACGACAGCGGCAAGAACCTCGCCCGCGACATCGTCACCCACCTTCCCGGCGAGCGGTTCAGGGTCTTCGTTCCGCGCAACACGACGCTCGGACTGCCGCACGCCGCGGAGGAGGCGATCTACCGCGACGCCGGGTCGTTCGCCCCCGCCCTCTCCGAGAACCTCCGCCTCTTCGCGCGTCTCCTCCTCCGGGGCCCGCGCCCCTCCCTCTTCCACTTCTTCTTCGCCCCCAACCCCAGAAGCTCCGCAGCCGCGCGGCTGCTCAGGCGCCGATGGCGGGTGCCCTGCGTCCAGAACGTCTCCAGCGAGCCGAAGGAGGGGGTGGATGTCGCCCCGCTCATCTTCGGGGACCGAGTCGTCGTCCACTCGGAGCACACGAAGAAACGGCTCGAGGCGTGCGGGGTGCGCGGCATCAGGCGGATCTACCCGGGGATCGACTTCCCCGCGGAGCCGGGGCCCGACGCCGCCGGGCGCGCCCGTGCGCTCGCCGGAGCCTCGGGGGGACCGGTCATCCTCTACCCGGGCGACTATCGCTTCTCGGGGGCGATCCCCGCCCTCATCGCGGCGATCCCCGCGGTGTTGAAGCGCCAGCCGGCGGCGCGGTTCGTCCTCGCCTGCCGGATCAAGGTGCCCGACGACAGGGAGTTCGAGCGGCGGATGATCGAAGAGCTCGAGGCGGCGGGGACGCGCGGGGCGGTGGCGATCGTGAACAACGTCCCGGACTTCGCCGCCCTGGTCGCGGTCTCCGACATCGCGGTCTTCCCCGCCTCGTCGCTCTACGCCAAGATGGACATCCCGCTCGCGCTGCTCATCTGCCTGGCGATGGGCACGCCCCTCGTCCTCTCCGATTTCGGCCCCCTCCGGGAGATCCTCTCGCGCCCCGCGGGGATGGTCGTGCCGCGGGGCTCCGCCGAGGCGCTCGCCCGCGCGATACTCGAGATCCTCGGCGACCGCGACCGGCTGCGCCTGATGGGCGGGGAGGGGCGGCGGCTCGCGCGGGAGCGGTTCGACGTACGGCACGCCGCCGCGGAGTACGGAAACCTCTACCGGGAGCTCAGGGATGAAGCGCAGCGCTGACTACTACGACGCCTTCAGCGACGGCTACGAACGGGGGCGCGACCGCGGCTACCACGCGATGATTGACGCCCTCGAGACGGAGACAGTCCTCCCGCACGCCGCGGCGGGACGCGTGCTGGAGGCGGGCTGCGGCACCGGCCTCATTCTCGAGCGGCTGGGCGGGGCGGGGGCGGAGCTGTTCGGGGCGGACCTTTCGCAGGGGATGCTGCGCCGGGCGGCCGCCCGCGGGTTCAGGGTCGCCCGGGCGGATCTGTGCGCCCTGCCGTTCCGAAACGACAGCTTCGACGCGGTCTACTCGTTCAAGGTGCTCGCCCATGTGCGGGAGATCCGCCGCGCGATGGAGGAGATGGCGCGCGTCACGCGCCCGGGCGGGCTCGTGTTGGCCGAGTTCTACAACCGTTTGTCGCTCCGGCACCTCGTGCGGGTCCTCAAGGGGGCGCGCCGGATCGCCCGCGACACGACCGACCGCGAGGTCTACACCCGCTACGACGGGTGGAGGGAGATCCTCTCGATGGCGCCTCCCGGGTGCCGGATCGAGGCGGTGCGGGGCGTGCGGATATGGACCCTCCTCCCGTTCCTGCTGCGGGTCCCGCTTCTGGGGAGGGCGCTGGAGGCGCTCGAGCGCCGGAGCTGCGACGGGCCGCTCAGACGGTTCGCGGGATTTGTGATCCTGGTGCTGAGGAAGAAGGCGGACCCCTAACCCCGGATCCGGGTTCGCTACTCCTTCCTGCCCACCGCCAGCAGGGAGAGGCCGAACGGGATCCTCAGGCGCCGCTCGAACCGGAGGAACGGGACGAGCAGGTCGAAGAAGGCGAGCTGGTTCTTCGGCAGCATTTTCCTTCTCAGTATCTTCCCGTTCACGAACCACCCGACCGCCCCGAGGAGGTTGAGGAACCCGATCCGCTCGACGCGGAAACCCGCCTCCTCCATTTTGCTGCAGAGCTCCGCGCGGCCGTAGCGCCGGTGGTGCTCGAGCCCGGCGTCGATCCTCGAGTAGAGCGACGGGCAGGCGGGGACGAGGAGCACGAGCCGCCCCCCGGGCACGAGCAGCTCTCGGAAGAACCGGAGGGCGCGGGCGTCGTCCCCGACATGCTCGAGGACGTTGAGGCAGAGCACGGTGTCGATCCTCTCGCCGGCGAGCGCGTCCGCGCCGCAGCGGTCGAGGTCGAGCGGGATGATCCTCAGGCGGGGGCTCCCGACGAAGCGGGTGCGCAGCGTCTGGAGGTGGCCCTCCGAGACGTCGGAGGCGATCACCAGCTCGCGGCCGAGGAGCTTGCGCGTGATGTTGCCGATCCCCGCTCCCGCCTCGAGGATGCGCCGCCCGAGGAACGGGCGCACCTGCTCGTGGATCCAGTCGTTGTAGCGCCGCACCTTCTCCATCCTGACAAGCGTCTCCCGCCCGATGTCGAGCGGCTCGAAACGGCAGCGGATGAGCCACCAGAGGGCGACGAAGCCGTCCCGCCAGGTGATCTTCTTCCCCTCCGTGTACGACCTGCCGTCGTACGAGATCGGGACCTCGTAGACCTTGTAGCCGCGCTTCATCACGTTGGCGGTGAATTCCGGCTCGAAACCGAAGCTGTCGGAGCGGAGGCGCATCCCCTCCAGGACCTCCCTGCGGAACGCCTTGTAGCAGGTCTCCATGTCGGTGAAGATGCAGTTGTAGAGGATGTTGGTGCAGAGGTTCAGCAGCTTGTTGCCGAGGTAGTGGGAGAACATGAAGACGCGGTGCGTGCCGAGGAAGCGGGAGCCGTAGACCACGTCCGCCTTCCCGCCGACGATCGGTTCGATCAGCTTCGGGTACTCCTCGGGGTAGTATTCGAGGTCGGCGTCCTGCACGATGAGGATATCCCCCGTCGCGTGCCTGAAGCCGGTCCGCAGGGCCGCGCCCTTGCCGAGGTTCCGGTCGTGCAACACGAGGGTGATCGAGGGGTCGGCCGCGGCGATGCGGGAGAGCTCCTCTCGCGTCCCGTCGATGGAGCAGTCGTCGACGACGACGATCTGCTTTTCGATCGGGACGGCCTTCACCCTGCGGAGGAGCTCGACGATGGTGCAGATCTCGTTGTAGGCCGGGATCACCACGGAGAGCTTCATGGCGGCATGATACCGCACGGCAAGGCTGGATTCAACCAGGAGTTTCCCCGTTGTCGTGCAAAATTCAAAAGCGCCTGCTTATCCGCCATTCCGGGGCGCGCAGCGCGACCCCGTGACGGCCCGGGGAGACGCCCGCGGGCGCGAAACAGGGGGCGCGGGACGAACTGCGCATCCCCCGGTTGCCCTCACCCCAGCCCGGCCGCCTTCCTCACCCGGGCGAGGTCCGCGGCCCCGAGCTCCCGCAGGGCGACAAGCAGGAGGAGGTACAGGGCGGCGAGCGCGGCGAAGCTGCCCGCGAGATAGATCCCCGAGGCGGGCAGCAGCCCCGAGGCAAAATAGACCGCCGCCCCCGCGGCCGCCACGCGCGCGGCGGATAGGATCGGGAGACAGGGGCCGAAACGCAGACGCAGACAGCCCCAGGCCGCGCACATCCCCGTCGCCATCGCGAGCGTGGTCGCGACCGCCGCGCCGCGGATGCCGTGCACGGGGATCAGCCAGGCGTTGAGCAGGACGTCGAGGGCGAGCGTGCCCAGCCCGACGAGGACGGAGAGGCCGGGGCGGCCGCTCCCGGAGATGGCGGTCGCCGCCACGAGGAAGAGGGAGAAGAAGACCACGCCGAAGACGAGCACGGAGAGCGCCCCGGCGCCTGCCTCGTATCCCGCGGGGAAGAGGAGGCGTATGGTCGCGGGGGCGTTCGCGGAGAAGAGCACCGCGATGAGACCGGTGAGCATCAGGCTGTACCGGAGCGCCTCCCGTATATACCCCCGCACCCGCCCCGCGTCCCCGAGCGCGGTGAGGCCCGAAACGAGCGGGAAGATGACGAAGGTGACCGAGACGATCGCCTGGTAGGGAATGAAGGCGAGCTGCTGGGCGGCCGCGTAGAAGGCGGCGAGCGTGTTGGCCTCCGCGGGGGAGGAGAGGCGCTTGAGGAGGAGCAGGTCCGTCTTGAGCAGCAGGTTGCTCAGGACCGTGAAGACGACGATGAAGAGCTGGAACGAGAAGAGCGGCGCGAGGGGGAACCGGCCGCGCGGCGCCACGGCGGGGGAGAATCCCATCGCGACGAGGAGGATCAGGAACGCGGCCAGGCCGAAGCCGCCGAGCGCCCCGGCCGCCCCGAAGCCGGCCGCGGCGAACACGAGCATCAGGCCAAGCTTCATCGTGGAGAAGGTCATGTCCAGAGACGCCTGGAGGAGAAATCTCCGCAGGCCGTTCAGAAAACCGACGTAGACCGGGTAGAACGAGTAGGAGAGCACGATCAGCGACGAGACCCGGAGCGGGCCGACGAGGGAGGGGTCGTGCAAAAAACGGGCGATCAGGGGAGAGAGGAGGTAGTAGGCGGCGAAGAGGCCCCCCCCGAGGAGGCACTGAAGCCTGAGCGCCGCCCGTTTGACGGACTCCGCGCGCGACGGATCCCCGGCGGCGAAGCGCGAAACCGCCTGTATCGTCCCGCGGATCAGCACGTCGCCGAGGATCGAGACGATGCCCGCCACGACCGCGTAGACGCCGTACTGCTCCTTCGGGAGGAGCCGGGTGAGGCCGAAGACGCCGGCGTAGCCGGCGACCATGAACCAGCCCTTCGAGAGGGAGAGGAAGGCGACCCCCCGCCCCGCCGAGGCGCCGCCCGGCGTCTTCGATCCGGCGGTCGAGGCCGGGGGGTGTGGCTCTTCGGTGCGCATCGACATCAGTGCCCTCCCTGGAGCGCGCGACGGGCGCTCATCATATGTTGGGGACGTTAGGCAGCCGGGCGTCCGACCGCGGCCGCGGCAGGAGCGACTCCACGAGATCGCACCGGTCTCCCCAGCACGCCACGGTGAAATCGTTCCACGCCGCGACGCCCCTTCCCGAGTCGATCTCCCTGCCTATGTGGCGCGCGAAGCCGTTTGTGCCGGGGATGCCGTATCGCTCCTCGAACTCGGCCAGGTCGTTGTTCTCGCAGATGATCCCCACGACGGTTTGGCCCTCCCGGCCGGCCACGTGCCGAACGATCTCCCCCCAGCCGACGATCCTCCGGTCGAGCGCGGCGGCGAACGCCGGGTCCCCGTAGAAGCAGGAGAACCTGTACGGGTTGCTGTCGGGGATGAACACGATGTCGATCCCCTCCCGTCCCGTCAGCGATTTGACCGTCTCGTGCATCCGCCGGGTCGGTCCCGCCCGGTGGTACGGGACGTAGGCGAGGTATTCGCTCCTCAGGGAGGCGCCCGCGCGCAGCGACGACCAGAGCACCAGCCCCGCGGTCGCGCAGGCGCAGGCCTTTCGCATGCGGGGGAAGCGGTCCCCGGTGACGATCGGACGCGCGCCGAGCAGCACGAGCGCCGAAATCCCCATCAGGGAACGCCTCAGCGTCGGCTGGTCGCTCATGATCGCCGGCGAGACGCCGGCGAGGAATAAGAGCAGAAGGAACAGGTCGCGCAGGAACCGGCGGCGCGCCTCCGCCGGCGCCGGACGAATGCACAGCAGCCGGCCGAGGTCGACGAGCATCGCGCAGAGCGCCGCCGCGGCCAGGAACGCCAGGTGCGGGGGGAGGGCCGAGGCCCGCACGGGGCTCATCACGTTCGCGGGGGAGGCGTAGTCGTTCTGCGCCGGATCGAAGAACTGGCGGTACAGGGCGACGGCGTTGTGCGGGTAGCGGGACACCGGCACGTACCTGCCCCATCCGGTGTGGCGGAAGTAGACGTCGCCCACCGCGCGCAGCCGGCCGGCGAAGGTCGCGCCCCCGTCCGCGCAGAGGCCGGCGTAGGCGAATCCGAGCGCGCAGGCGGTTAGGGCGCAGAGGAGGAGGGAGCCGAGCGCGGTCCCGACGCCTGTTTTCCGGGTCACAACGAGATAGGCGGCCAACAAGGGGGCGGCGAGGATGAGCGAACGCCCCCCCGCGTAGGTGAAGACCGCCCAGAATATCGCCGCGCCCAAAATCGCGAAGCAACACGCCACGCGCCTGCCGGCCGGCCGGGGCGACTCGGAGAGGTGGGCGAAGATCAAGAAGAAGAACCCCATCGGGAGCAGGAGCCAGGTGACGTGCCAGAAGATATGCGCGGTGAGCCCGATCCGGGAGGCGCACAGGGTGAGGCCCGCGACGCACAGCCCGTAGGCGCCGAACAACAGGAACGCCGCGCACAGGATCGCCGCCTGCCCCAGCGCGGCCTCGATGCCGCAGATCGTCCTGTTGATCTTGTACGGCTCGGACACGAGCCGGGCGATCGGGGCGAAGGCGAACGCCCGCAGCGACAGGCCGCCGTTGATGATATGCAGTTTGAGCGGCTCGCCGTTGAGGTACCGGAAGGTCGAGAAGAGGTAGTCGGCCTCGTCGATGGTCAGGCCTTCCACCGGGACCAGCGCCCGCACGGCGAACCCCGCCCCCAGCAGCGCGGCGCACGCGACGAGAAGCGCCGCGGTCGTCCTGTGCCGCATCCGTCGCCCCCCCCCCCCGCCTTCGCCGCCCGCGGCGCCCGACGTTGAACGGCCGGGTAGTTGTTGCGCGGCGGCGGCGTTTCCGATATGGTACTGCGTAAGTGTAGCATACGCCGCGAGCTCGACAATGCCGAGTCTGCCTGCGCATCCGTTTGACACGCTCCTGTACATCCAGGCCGTTCTCCTGGGGGTGCAGCTTCTGGGCTCCGGGAGGGCCTCCCCCCGTCCGATCCTGCTTACGGCCATCCTGGCCTGCGCCACCGTCGGCCAGTCGCTCGTCTACCCGCCCGCGTCGTCGCACCCGGTCCTCGGCGCCTGGCTGCTCGCGGCCTCCGTCCTCGCCACGATGCTCCTCTTTTTGCGCGCCCCCGCCTCGGACGGCGGGGGGGGGGCGCCCCGATCCATCCCCCGGGCGGTCCTGCCCTGGGTCTTCGCCCTCCTGATGGCGCTCTCCCTCTTCCTCCGCCTCTACCGGTACGCCGACGCCATCCCCGGCCTCGACATCGACGAATCGGTGAAGGCGCGGGTGGGGATCGAGATCGCCGAGGGGACGCTTTCGTACCGCCCGTTCTTCCATCTGAGGGAGTCGTTCTACTTCTATCTCGTGGCCGCGGCGTTCAAGCTGTTCGGCGTCTCCATCCCCGTCCTCCGCTCCGTCTCGCTCGTCAACGGCATGCTGATGCTCGTCGTGCTTTTCTTCTTCACGAGGCGGCTCTTCGGCGACTACCCCGCGATCGCGGCGACCTTCCTCCTCTCCTTCTCGCTCTGGCACAACGTGATCAGCAAGATCGCGGAGCGCCTCGGCCTCGCCCCGCAGTTCCAGCTCCTGGTGCTCTGGCTGCTGTACCTCTCGTACCGGACCGGGCGCTGGTATCATTTCCTTCTCTGCGGGGCCTGCCTTGCGCTCGGCTTCTTCGGCTACCCCCCGTTCAGGGCCGTCCCCGTCTCCGTCGCCCTGATCCTCGCCTACATCCTCCTGGCCGACCCCGGCTTTTACCGCCGCCGCCTCCCGCACCTCGCGCTGGGGGCCGCGGCGTTCCTCGCCGTCAGCCTCGTTCCGCTGGGGAAGGACTGGGCGCGCTGGCCCGACTACTACCTCACCAAGAAGCACCTCGGCTACACCGTCGACCCGTCGGTCAAGGACTGGGCGGAGTTCAAGAAGAACCTCCCGTTTCTGCTGCAGACCTGGAACCGGTCCACCGCCCCGTACGGCACCCCGCGCCCCTACGAGAACGTACCGCTGCTCAGCCCCACCGTGGGCATCCTCTTCCTCGTCGGGCTCGGGTACAGCCTCTCGCGGCTGCGGGAGCTTCCCTACTACATGGTCACCGTCTCCTTCTTCGCGGGGCTGATCCCCGGCCTCCTCGCGTGGCCGTTCGAGAGGCGCCTCGTCTGCGCGACCGTCATGACCTTCATCTTCGCCGGAATCGCGCTGGCCCTGCTCGTCCGCACGTTCTGCGCCTTCTCCCGCCGCGCGGCGGCAATCTGTTTCACCGCGGCGCTCCTCCTCCTCGGCAGGGAGAACTGGAACGTGCTGGCCGCGCGCTTCTACCCGTGGGACACCTACGCGGCCACCACCCTGCCGTACGCCTATGCCGCCCGGATGGCGGACAACTACTTCATCTACTTCGACGGGCCCGGCTTCAACGTGAACAGCTACATCGTCCACCGGCACGGCGCGCTGGTACCGGGCCACAGGCACGAGATCACCCCGCACCTCCTGGGGGAGCTGAAGCAGACGCGGCTTGAGGACGCGCTCCCCCTGAAGGAATCCCACGGCAAGGACGCCTGCCTCATCCTCGCCGACCCGTCGCGGCGGGAGACGGTCACGCGCCTGGTGCGGCGCCACCATCCCGACGCGATCCTGGAACGGCATCGCGACGCCCGGGGAAGGGAGGTGTTCTGCTCCTTCCTGATCCCGCGCGCGTCGCTGGAGCCGTCCATGGAGGACGAGTCCCGATGAAGCGCTCCTCGCTCGCGCGCGCGGCCGGCGCGGCGTTCGTCGTCTGGGGCGCGGTGCATCTCTTCCCGGCGCTCTCCTTCTTCGCCCTCTCGTCCTTCCTGTTCGGCTTCCTCGCCCTGCGCCTGGTGAGCGACGACTACGCCGTCATGAACGTCAGGAACGCGATCGTCTGCGCCACAACCAGCCTCGCCCTGAGCTCCCTCTTCCTGCACTACGCCGCCTCCCTCCTCGGGTTCGCGCCGTCGTCGATCCTGGCCGCGTTCGCCGCCGCGGCGTGGGCGCTGTTCCTCGCCTCCCCCCCCCCCCCCCCGTCTATCTCCTTCCCGCGGCCGACGCCGTGGCGCGCCGCCCTCTGCCTCCTGTGCCTGGGCACCCTCTACGCCGTCTACCTGCCCTACGCCTGCTGCTTCTTTCCGCACCTCGGGAAAGCGATCGCCTATCTGCCGGAGGTCGGCGATTTCAAGAAGAACCTCGCCTTCACCGGCGCCCTCCTCTCGACCGGGTACCCCCCCGCCAACCCGTTCTTCGCCCTGAAGACGCTGACCTACTACTTCGGCTACCATCTGCCCGTCGCCATGCTCCAGGCGCTCTCGGGGGGGGCGCTCGGCCTGCCGACCTGCTGGGGGATCCAGATCCTCGTCACCAGCCTCCTGTTCATCGGGATGGCGTACCTGGTGAGCCGGTCGTATCTTCGGTGCCGGTGCGGCGTCTTCATCGCGCTGCTCTGCATGACCGTCGCCTACGGCCTCGATATCCTGCCGCTGCGCCACTTCGGGATCCTCGACCACCACCATATCGACCGATGGAACGGCACGATGGGGATGCTGGGCGAGCTCCCGCTGGTGAATACCTTCTACTCCCTTTTCATCTGGGTCCCGCAGCACCTGTTCGGCGCCGCCGTCCTTCTGCTGATCGCCGTTCTGACCCGGGAGATGCAGGAGGCGCCCGGGGCCTCGGTCCGGTACAGGTACGCCCTGCTGGCCGCCGTGCTCTTCAGGGCGATGGTCGGGTACAGTCTCTTCATCGCGGGCATCGGAGGGATGCTCCTGCTCGCGGCGGGAGCGGCGCAGCTCCTGATCGGCGTTACCCGCCGCGGCCGGCTGACCCCGGCCCTCCTCGTCATCCTGATTCCCGTCTGCGGCGGCCTCCTCTCCCTCGATCAGATCCTGGCCGCCTCGGGGGCGAACGCGCTGACCCCGTTTTACCCGCACGCATGGCAGTTGAAGATCGGCCGTTTCTGGCAGTACGCGACGGTCTGGTTCGTCGCCTACCCGCTGGAGTTCGGCGCCACCTATCTTTTGGGGATCGCGGGGATCTGCTGGGCTCTCCGCCGGAAGGAGTTCTCGTTCCTCCCCCTCTTCCTGTATTGCGCCGCGCTGATCCCGTTCGCCGCGATCAGCGTGCGGAAGTCCGCGCTCTGGAACGACTGGGGGATGCGCTGCATCATCCCCGCCCAGATCTCCCTCAGCGTCTTCACCGGCCGGTTCTGCTGTCTGTTCATGGAACGGTTCAGGGGGATCCGCGCGCGCCTCTGCCTCCTGCTCCCCCTCCTCGCCTGCCTGGCGATCGGGCTCTACGGCACCGTCTACGAGGTGCGGCACCGGTCAAGACCGCTGACCATGCCGTGCACGCTTCACGAGGAGTTCGTCTGGATCCGGGACCACACCCCGCCCGACAGTTTCATCGTCGCCCCGAACGAACCGCTCGACTACCTGGCCTCCATGCTCGCGACGATCTCCTTCCGCGGCTCCGTCTCGCACATCGTTCCGGAGTACGTGAACGATTCCCCGTTCCACGCCGAGATCATGCGGGCGAGGGACGAGATCTTCGCGGCGAGGGATTTCCAGACCGCCGCAACCTTGAGCGGGCATCTGGGCGCCGACTACCTCCTTCTGAACAGGCGCGGGCTGGACAATCTCTTCAAACAAGCCGGGTTTTCCGCCGTCCCGCCGTCCCTGTTCCGCGTGGAGTACGAATCCGACCACCTCATCCTCTACAAGGTGCTGAAGACGGACAAGGGGGCGATCAGGCCCGCCCCGGCGCGCCGCGCCCCCCCGAGCCCGGCGGTGGAGGAGGCTGCCTCCCCCGGCGGGCCGGCGACGCTCCAGAACCCCAGCTTCGAGCTCGTGGACAACCAGGGGATGCCCGAGGGGTGGAGCGCCAAGACATTCAAGCCGTCCGTAGAGACGCGCGTGGAGGAGACCCCGTCCCGGGAGGGAAAACGGTGTTTGAGGATCTGCAGCGCGGAGGGCGGCGACGGGGGCGTCGTCCAGCAGGTATTCCTGGAGGCCGGCCGCACCTACCTTTTGAGCGGCTGGGCGAAGGCCGAGCGCCTCTCCACCGGGGGCAAGGGCGCCCTGGTGGGGCTGGAGGGGATGGAGGACAAATCCCTCGTCTGGCCCGCGGGGACCTACGACTGGACCTACCGGGAGATGAAGTTCCGCATCGAGAACGACCAGCGCCACCCGCTCGCCGTCTACATCGGCGGATGGGGGACCTCGAAGGGGTGCGCCTGGTTCGACGACATACGCCTGACGCGGGAGCGGTAGCGTCCCCTGCCGGCAGGCCGCCGCCTCAGCGGAACTCCCGCGCGTCGAAGGAGCGCACCATGTGGTTCCGGCAGTCGACCAGGAGCACCGTCGCGCCGTCGTTCCCGACCGCGATCCCCATCGGGAACTGGAGGAGCGGTTTTCCCCCCTCGGACGGTTCGAGCGTCCCGAGGAGCTCACCCCGGCTCGAATATTTGAGGACGCGGTGCCCGAGGGGGTCGGTGAGGTAGATGCCGCCGCGCCCGTCCAGCGCGAGGTACGGCTCGTTGAAGGCCCCGCCCCGCCACCCGTCGACCGGGAACTGGCGAAGGTAGTTCCCCTCCCGGTCGAGCACCTGGACGCGCCGGTTGCCCGCGTCGGCCACGTACACCCGCCCCTCCCGGTCCACCGCGATCCCGACGGGCATGTCGAACTCCCCGTCCCCGGTCCCTTTGCTTCCGATCAGACGCGGCGGATCGCCGGGCGCCGTGAACAGCTTGACCGCCCCGTTGCCCGTGTCGGAGACCCAGACGCGCCCCCGTCCGTCCACCGCGATCCCGCGCGGCGCGAAGAGCCCGCCCTCGTACGATGCGACGAATGTCCCGTCGGCGACGAACGACTGGATCCGGTGGTTGAACGTGTCCGCAACCCAGATCCCCCCCTTCGCGTCCGCCTTGACGTCGCACGGGTCCTTGAACTGCCCGGGGAGATCCCCCTCCTCCCCCCACATCCCGATGAAGAGCCCGTCGGGGCCGAACCTCTGGATCCGCGCATTCCTGAAATCCGCCACGTAGACGTTGCCGTTCACGTCCACGGCGATCCCGCGCGGCTCCCTGTACTCGCCCGGCCCCTCCCCCTCCCCGGCGCCGCGGAGGGAGGCCTTCGGGGCCGCCGTCGAAGCGGGGGCGGGACCCGCCGCGGCGGGCGCCTCCCCGGCGTCCGGCGCCGGCGCGCGCGCGAGGCGGTACACGGTGACCGTTTTGTTCCTGAACGCCGGCCTGAACAGCCCCGGCATCCGGTCGAACTTGGCGAGCTGCGCCGGCGTGTAGGCGCGGCGCTCCGTGGCGCCGACGCAGACGTAGTCGATGCCGTACTTGGCCGCGAGCGTTCGGATCTCCTCGGGGTCGTCGGAGCGGTAGAGGGCGGAGACGTCGTTCCTGCGGATGTCGCGGAACGGGTAGCCGCGCTGGTCCACATGGCTCCACCAGCCGAGGACCGCGGGGAGTCCGGTGTTGGAGCTGATGCGCGCGTACTCGTACCGGTAGTCCTCGAGCGTCGCCTCGGCGATCACCGGCTGCCCGCCGACGCTCCGGCGAAGCCACTCGACCGCCTCGCACTCGTCGGGGAGCCGCTCGCGCATCCAGGCGAGCCCGTCCAGCGTCGGGTCGATCCGCAGGCGCGGCAGGAGGGTGCGCGGGAAGCCGACGCGGCCCGCGGCGGGCGGTTCCAGCCCCGTCCTCGGGTACAGGTCGTCCCCGGTCGTCCGCGCGCGGGGCCCCATCACGGTGAAGACGGACGAGGCCGCGACGAGAAGGGAGAAGACGGTCCACCAGGACGTTCGCGTCAGGCGGCCGATCAGGCGCGCCATCCGGCCCGGCGGCTGCGGCCCGCGCGCCGCCACGCGGCTCAGGATGTAGGCGCCGCCGATGGAGAAGAAGAACCATACCGGGATGTAGAACTTGAAGATGGTGTTCATCCTCTTCCAGACCCCGCCCTGGAGGAAGTCGCGTATGTGGAACAGCTCACAGGCGGCCACGATCGCCAAACCGTAGAGGACCAGGAGGAGGGAGAAGACCGCGCCTGCGTCGCGCCGGTTCCTCCAGAGGACAACGAAGCCGGGCAGGAGCAGCAGGAGGACGAGGGAGAGGGAGGCGTAGTCCGGCGCGCCCGTCCGCCCGGCGGCCGCCCACGGCAGGCACGCCGCGAGGAAGAGGAGGAGCACGAACGCGAAGCGCCGCACGAGGCCGCGCCCCCCGTCGATGAACCGGAAAAGCTCCATCGCGACGTACGCGGCGATCAGGGACAGGAAGAGCCCGAAGAAGCGGAGCAGCGCCCCCGCGGGCGTCGTGAGCCCCCCCACGAGGCCGATCCCCATCCCCTCGCGGCCGAACCAGAGAAAAAACGGCGTAAACGCCGCCACCGCCGCCGCCGCGAGGAAGAGGAACGAGCGGGAGGCGTCGAGCAGCGCCCCGAGCGGCCTCCCGACCGGCCCCTCGAGGCGCATAACGCTCATCAGGGAACGGATCAGGCGGCCGCCGAACCCGCAGCCCCACCAGATCGAGTAGGCGGCGAGCGGGACCCCGCGGGCCTCCTCCCGGCGCCGGATGAGCCCGCGCAGGAAGAGGGCGAGGGCGAGGACGCCGCCGAGCGTCGGGAAATCCCAGGTGTTCGTCGGCACGAGCGTCCCGAACGCGATCGCCGTCGCGGCGAAATTCGCCGCGCCGGACTCCCCGGTGCGCGGGTCGGGTGGACGGCGCCGCAGCACGAGGTCCAGCGCGCGGGCAACGAGGAGGAGGACGAACGGCATGGCGATCAGGTGCGCGTGGAGATCGACGAAGATGAAGCTCCAGAACGGGAACTCGTGGACCGTGTTCGGGATCACCTCGTGCGCGCAGCGGAAAAACCGGTACGAATGCTCGAACCCCGTGGGCATCCTCAGGCGGAGGAGGCGGTAGAACGCCTCCCGCCCTCGGAACCCGTCGATCAGGAGGAAGAAGCCGTCGAGGTTTCCGAGGATACCGGCCGCGGCGGCCCCCGCCAGCCCCCACCGGATCCGCCCGGCGAGGGTCAGCGCGATCGAGAAGACGGACGAGATCACGAGGGCGGGGATCAGGCAGAAGGCGAGCGGATAGGCGACGGTCGACGGGACGCCGGCGAGCATCGCGAGCATCGCGACAAGGTAGTGCCCGTAGTAGTAGTAGTTCAGGAAGACGCCGGATGCCCACGGGTCGATCGGGGGGAGATAGCGGGAGCGGAGGATCGAGTTGATGAACGAGAAGTCCATTGAGCTCTCGCTCCAGAATATGTCGGGGTTGTACAGGCGGAAGAGGGCGAAGAGGAGAAACGAGGCGAGAAAGACCGCCTCGGAGGCGAGCGCCGCCCGGTACGCCCCCCCCGAGAAGCGGCGCCAGCCGCACCCCCGTCCGGCGAGCGCGAGCGAGGCGAGGAGCACGAGGCCGCAGGCCAGGAGGATCGACGGGAGCGAGAACGGGGCGATCCGCAGGCTCGAGGAGAACCAGACGATCCAGCCGACGAGGGCGATGCCCAGGGTCTTGGCGAACGCGCCGCCCCGGTCCCTCAGCCCGCCGAGGAGGGAGGCGGCCAGCGGCAGGGCGATCAGACCGAGCGCCTCCGCCGCGAAAAGCCAGGCGAGGAGCGCCCAGGCCCCCCGGCGCCCCGCGGCGGCGTCGGGGGGCGCGGGGCCGGCCTCCGCCCCGCCCCAGGGCGGTTTCGTCTCGTCCGCGGCGAGCGCCGCGTCGAGCACCGGCCACCAGTCCCTCTTCGGCTCGGCGCGGATCAGCCGCTCGATCCGCTCGGCGGAATAGCGCCCCGTGTTCCGGAAGATGAGGACCTTCGGGTGGTCGTAGACGGTGAAGCTCTCGTCGGCGAAATCGTCGTTGAAGACGACCCCCGCCAGACGCGGACGGGAGCTGAAGCTCTTGACGAGCGTGTAGCCGAGCCGCCCCTCGAAGAGGAGCCGGTAGTAGTTGGCGCTGAACGGGTACCGATCGGGCACCCGCAAAACCGATCCGTACATCCGCTTCGTCGGGAGGGCGATGACGTCGCCCTTGGCGAGTTGCGCGGCGAGGAGGCGGACCTTGGCGCGGTCGTCGGGCCGGTAGATGTCGAGCGCGGTGACCGTGTAGCGCAACCTCCCCGGGTCCCCGGCGGGGGTGTGCGCCGGCAGGACGCAGAACTCCCACGTCTCGCCGAGGATGGTGGAGCGGGGCGGGACGTTCCGGTAGATCCAGTTCGACGCCTCGATGCGCGTGTCCTCGCTGCGGTAGATGCTCGTGTAGGCGGCGGCGTAGAAGAGGGAGAAGGCGACCGCGGCCCCCGCCGCCAACGCCAGCAGGCGCCGCACGAGGGGGCGCCGCGCCTCGGCGACGAGAAGGCAGATCCCGCCCGCGCCGAGCACGCAGAGGAACGGGACGAGGGGGGCGAGATAGCGGAGGAACTTCACCTTGAAGGAGACGGTCGCCGCCGCCACCGGCACAAACCAGGCGAGGAGGAGCACCACCCCGCGGTCGGGCCGGCGGACGGTTCGAACGACGAGGAACCCCGCGCCGAAAAGGAGGAGGGCGCCCGCCGGGACCCCGAGGCCGTAGGCGAGGAGGTTCTTGAGCTGATAGAATCCTTTCAGGGTGTGCTCGTACTGGAGCGTCCACGGCGGGGCCCAGTGCCCCCGGACCATGTTCTTCTGCTCGATGAGCTGACGCATGAACTCGCGGTGATCGCGGAAGAAGAACGGCTCCGCGGCCGCAAAGACCGCCGCCGTCACGAGAAGAGCCGCGAAAAGCTTCGCCCACCCGGCCGCCGAGAAGGGGCGGCCGCGCCGGACGAGAAGCGCCCCGTGGGCGAAGAGGAGCGGCAGCAGCACGGGGAGGGCGGTCACCTTCGTCGCGAGCGCCAGCCCGGCAGAGGCCGCCGCGAGGGCGTAGTCCCTGCACCTCCCCTCCGCCATCACCCGCGCCGAAAACCAGACCGAGGCGGTGACGAGGCTCGCGAGCATCACATCCACCGTGAGCAGGTGGGAGAGCTGAATCTGCAGGACCGCGAACGAGAAGAAGAGGGCGGCGAGGCAGCCGGCGCGCCGCGAGAAGAGGCGGGCGCCGAGCAGGTAGACGAGGAGGATGGTGAGCGTGTCGAAGGCGGCCGAGAGGGCGCGCCCGACCAGGAACGGATCGCTGCGCGCGAAGAGGCGCTGCGCGCCGCGCATCATGAGCAGCGGGAGGGAACCGTAGGCGAAGAAGTGCGGGTTATGGGCGTCGAGACGCTCGAGAAGCGTCACCGCCTCGCCCCGCCCCGCGCGCGCCTCGATCTCCCTGACCTGGCGGTCGATGTCGCCGAGCGCGTAGGAGATGCGCGCCTCATCGGGGTGGAAGATGTTCGGCCTCCCCCAGTCGAGGCCGTAGAAACGGAGCGCAGCGCCGAAAACGAGGGCGGCGATGAGCGCCGCGCGGTGCCGCGTCACGATCGTTCCCTCCGCCGGGGGGCGCCCGGCCGGTACCGGCCCCTGAGGTCGTCGAGCCGTATCCGCAGCACGTCGAGGAACATCCGCGCCGGGTCGCCCACGATACTCACGCGGCTGCGGGGGGAATTGTACCAGGTCACCGGCACCTCCGCGATGCGGCGGCCCGCCTTGCGCGCAAGGTAGAGCGTCTCCACGTCGAACGAGAAGCCCTCGACCCGCTGGGCGGCGAAGAGCTCCCGGGCGACCGCGCCGCGGAAGAGCTTGAAGCCGCACTGCGTGTCCCTCAGGCCCCGCACGGCGACGAGACGGACGATCTTGTTGAATATCTTGCCCATCAGCTCGCGGTACCAGGGCTGGTGGACGCGCACATCGGAACCGCGGGCCGCCCGCGACCCGATGGCGATATCGCACCCTTCCTCGAGGAGGGGCGGGAAGAGCCGCCGCAGCTCCTCGATCGGGGTCGAGAGGTCGGCGTCGGAGAAGAGGATGTACTCCCCTCGCGCCTCCTCCACCCCCCGGCGGACCGAGTACCCCTTGCCCCGGTTCGTCTCGTTCGGGACGAGCCGCACGGATCGGTGCGTTTCCGAAACGCGCCGCGCCACCGCCGCGGTCCCGTCGGTGGAGCCGTCGTCCACCACGATGATCTCGAACGGGTACCCGCACCCGGACAGGTAGTCGAGGATCCGCCCGAGCGTCGGCCCGAGCCGCTCCTCTTCGTTGTAGGCGGGGATCACCACGGAGAGGCGGACGGAAGCGTTCACGAGGCGGCCCCCTCCCCCGGGACGCGGTAGATCAGCACGTCCCTCCCCCGGTAGACGAGCGGGAACGCGCCGGCAAAGGCGTCCAGACCCGCCCGCGGGTACTTCTTCCGCTCCAGCGTGCCGACGTAGACGTAGGAGACGCGGTGCTTCCGGAGCAGCGGCAGCGCCTCCCGCTTGACGGTCGCACCGTAGATGCGGGCGATCTCCCCGCTCCGCTCCGTGATCTTCTTCCAGCTCCAGTCGCGCCAGAGCGACTCCTGGTTCCCCCAGCCGAGCACCGTCGGACGGCCGGTGAAGGTGGAGACCCTTCCGTGGAAGCTGTACGGGTCGCCGGTGGCCTCCAAAACAACCGCCCCGGGGGGCACCCAGCCCCGCACCCAACCGAGCGCCCGGTACTCGCCCGGGTACAGGTGCCTGATGTAGGCGGCGCCGTCGAGCGTCGGCAGGTACGGGGCCGCCCCCCTCCCCCCGCCGCGGAAACGCCCGCACCGGTGCCAGGTCCCGAGCACCGGGTAGATGAGCGACGGGACGACGAGGGCGGCGAGGAGGACCCGCCACGCAGCCCGCCACGCCCCCGAAAGCGACGCCGCGACCCCGCACCCCCCGGCGGCGAAAACGACCGAGGCGAGGATCCAGGCCTGGAAGTAGTATTTGAAGACGGTGTTCTGCCGCTGCAACCTCTCCCCGTAGAAGTCCTTGAGGTAGACGATCTCGCAGCCGAGGAAGAGGGCGAAACAGACGAGGGCCAGGAGGAGGACGAAGCGGCGCTCCGGCGGCGGGCCGGAGCGCGGGAAGGCGAGCGCCGCCGCGGCGGCGGCGCCGCCCGCCGCGAGGCCCGCGACCGCCGTCCCGGTGAGCAGCCACGCTGCGGCCGCCGCCACGACGGCGGGGAGGAGAAGACGCAGGCCGCCGCCCCCCTCTTTCGCCCGCGCGGCCACGGCCGCCTCCGCGGCGAGGAGGGAGAGGAGGGCCGCCGCGGCGAGGCCGTTGACCGTCAGGAACGGCCCGAGCGCCGAGCGGTAGGCGGGCGCGACCAGGCCGACGCTCGGCTTCGCGGCGGGCGCGAACCGGAGGCGGAACGGCAGGAACAGGACGACGCTCACGGCCACGACGAGCAGGAGCCACGCCGCCGTCGGCCACACCGGCGCGCCGCGACGGCGCAAACGCAGGAAGGCGCACGCGCAGAGGACCGTGAGCAGGACGTAGGTCGGATAGTCCCAGGTGTGGAACATGAACACGGCGCCGAGCGCGAAGGCGAGGAAGAGGGAGGGGAGCCCCCATCCCGGCGCCGCGGCCCGCCCCGGGGAGGCGGATTCAGGCGCGGGGGGCGGGCTCGCCGTGCCGCCCCTGCGCCCGGCGCGAACGGCGGGGGGAGGGGGCGCGCATGCATCCCCGCCCTTGATGAGGACGAGGAGCAGCGTGAGGGGAAGGAAACAGAACGCCATGAACATATAGTGCGGGTGCAGATCGCCGAGCAGGAAACTGAAGGCGGGGAACTCGTGGATGGTGCCGGGGAGGATCTCCCGGGAGCCGTGAGCGAACATCTCGATCCACCAGTCCCTCCCCCCGAGCCCGCCGGCCCGGACGGCGCGGACGAGCGCGTCGAGATTGCCGAGCCCGAGGAGGAACAGCGGGGCGAGGAGCGCCCACCCGCGGCGGCGGATGAGATTGTACGCCAGGCTGAACGATCCGAGCGCGGCGAGCGGGACCACCGTGGCGACGGCGAGGTTGAAGCCGATTTCGGGGCGCGCGGCGGCAAGGCGCACGAGGCAGGCGAAAAGCGCGTAGCCGAGATAGTAGTAGTTGACCGGCTCCCCGGCGAACCAGAGATCCTCCGGCGGCATCGCCCCCCCCCTGAGCACGGACTGGAGAAACATCATGTCCGGCTCCTTCTCGGCGAGGGTGATGTCGGGCTTGTACGCCTGGATGAATACGGCGGCGGCGAAGACGGAGAGGAACAAAAGCTCCTCGAAGACGAGGATCCCCTTCCGTTCGGAGATGAAGCGCCGCAGTTCCCGGCGACGGCCGCGGGCGGCGAGGGCGGAGGCGGAGAGGAAGACGAGGAAGACCGCGGTGATCGAGGCGCCGTCGAACGGGAAGAGGCCCACGCCGGCCGGGAGCCAGGTCGCGTAGCCGACCAGAAGGAGGCCGAGCAGCCTCGCCACGCCGAAACCGCCGTCGGGGAGGCGGCCGAAGAGGGCGAGGCAGAGCGGCCAGGAGGCGACGCCCAGCAGTTCGACGACCAGCAGCCAGCGCACGACGACCATTGACGCCTCCGGGTGAACCGGCTTCCGTTTCCCCGCTTCGCGGCGCGCGTCCGTTTCGATGCCGTCGCGAGGCGCTATTCTGTCCGAAAACCCCCTCCGGGTCAAGCCCGCCGCGGAGCCCCGCCTCCCCCCCGCCTGCCGGGGGCCCTCGCGCGGCGGTCGCGCCGGGGATCCGCGACCCGCCCCCTCCGCCGTCGCACTCGACAACAGGGCGGGGATGAGGCAGAATGTCGGCCATGAAGGTGCTCCTCGGCAACCCCCCGTGGCGCAAGCCGGGCTACTACGGCGTGCGCGCCGGGTCCCGCTGGCCCCATTTCGAGCACCAGAGCAGCCGCTACATGCCGTTTCCGTTCCACCTCGCCTACGCGGCGGCGGTGCTGGAACGCGACGGCTTCGAGGTGCGCATGGTCGACGGCTGCGCCGAGCGGATCTCCGACGAGGCGTATCTCGACCGGCTCGCCGCCTTCGACCCCGACCTCCTGATCCACGAGATCTCCACGATCTCGCTCTCGCAGGACCTCCGCATCGTCGACGCCGTGCGGCGGCGCGTCGGGAACCGGCCGCGGATCGCGGTCTGCGGCCTCCACGTCCTCGCCTTCGAGCCGGAATTCCTCCGCCTGAACCCCGCCGTCGACTTCTCGTTCATAGGGGAATACGAGCAGACCGCCCTCGAGCTCGCGCGACGCCTCGCCTCCGGGACTTCCGCGGACGGCATCGCCGGCCTCGTCTATCGCGACGCGGAAGGGGACCCGCGGGCCGCCCCGCGGCGCCCCCTCTGTCGGGAGCTGGATACCCTCCCCTGGCCGGCGCGGCACCTCCTCCCGATGGATGCCTACCACGACACGCCCGGGGGGATACCCGAGCCGAGCGTGCAGATGTGGGCGAGCCGCGGCTGCCCGTTCCGGTGCAGCTTCTGCGCCTGGCCGCAGATCGTCTACGGGAACCGCCTCTACCGCCCGCGCGACCCGATCAAGGTCGTCGACGAGATGGAGCACCTCGTCAGGGAGGAGGGGTTCAGATCGGTCTACTTCGACGACGACACGTTCAATATCGGGAAGGAGCGGATCCTCGCGATCTGCAGCGAGATCCGGAGGCGGCGCCTCGATATCCCGTGGGCGGCGATGGCGCGGGCCGACCTGATGGACCGCGAGATGCTCCGCGCGCTCAAGGAAGCGGGGCTCCGCGCCGTCAAATACGGCGTCGAGTCGATCGACCAGGGCATCCTCGACCGCTGCGGCAAACAGATGGACTTGAAAAAGACCGAGGCGATGATCCGGAAGACGCGGAGGCTCGGGATCCTGTACCACCTGACCTTCACCTTCGGCCTCCCCGGAGAGACGAGGGAAACGATCAGGAGGAGCGTGGACTGGTGCCTGCGGATGGACCCCGACACCGTCCAGTTCTCCGTGAGCACGCCGTTCCCCGGGAGCCGCTTCTACGCGGAGCTCGAGTCGCGGAAACAGATCACCAGCAGGAACTGGGAGGAGTACGACGGCTTCTTCCACGCGGTGGTGAGGACAGAGAGCCTCGGCCCCGAAGAGATCCTCGAGGAGCGGAACGCGGCGGCGAAGACCTGGGAGGCGCACGCGGCGCGGCGCGCCCGGAGGAGGGCGCTCCGGCGCTACCTCACCCCCCGGTACGCCGCGGCGGCGGTCCGGTCGCCCCGGAAGGCGTTGCGGAAACTCCGGGAGCTCGGCGTCATGAAGAGGCCGCGCTGACGCCCCCCTCTTCCCACCTCACCCCTTCCGCCTTGCGCGGAAGTCTCACCACCACCGTCCCCGCTCGCGGAAGGTCTTGACGAAGCGCTCCACGCTCCGGTCGTACGTCCTCTCCACGTCGGGGGGGAAGAGGCATCCGGGCAGCTCACCGGCGGCCCAGTGGCTCCGCAGGCATTCGCAGCAGAGCCCCTTGTTCGCGCACGGTTCGTAGGAGCAGCCGCACCCCGCCGCGTTTCGTTCCTGCGCGCACCCGGCCATCGGAAACACCCCCTGTTCAGTCGATCAGGGTGAAACGGCGTATCTCGTGCCACGTCTTCGGAGGGATGTCGAGGAAGCAGTCGACAATCGTCGGATCGAAGTGGCTGCCTCGGCAGCGCCTGATCTCCTCGAACGCCGTGGCGAAATCGACCGCGGCGCGGTACGGCCGATTGGTGGTGATGGTATCGAAGGCGTCCACGACCAGGAAGATCCTCGCCCCCGCGGGTATCGCCTCCCCCTTGAGACCGGCCGGGTACCCGCTGCCGTCCCAGTGCTCGTGGTGGTTGTGGACGATCTCGAGCGCCGGGGCGAGGAAATCGATATCCTTGAGGATGGTCTGCCCGATGACCGGATGGCGGCTCATCAGCGCCCACTCCTCCTCCGTCAGTTTCCCCGGCTTGAGAAGGACGCTGTCGGGGACCCCGAGCTTGCCGATATCGTGCAGCAACGCCCCAATCGAGAGGTCCTTGATGCGCGCGTTTGTCAGCCCCAGCGCCTTGGCGAGGACGACGGTGTACATGCTCACCCTCTGGGAATGGTTGCCCGTCTCCCGCTCGCGTGCGTCCAGCGAGGCCACGAGGGCCTGGAGGGTCGTGTCGTAGGAGTGCTTCAGCATCTGGAGGGTCTTCTTCAGCTCGTTCGTCCGTTCCTCGACGAGCGACTCGAGGTTGAGCTGGTACTCCCTGTTCTCGATGATCAGCCGGCGCTTCTCGAGCGCCTTCTCGACCGAGAGGGCGAGCTCCTTCAGGTTGATCGGCTTGACGATGTAGTTGTCGGCCCCCTGCGTCAGACAGTTCACCGCACTCTGGGTTTCGTCGAGGGCGGTGAGCATGATGACGGCGGTGTCGGGCCAAAGCTCCTTGATCTTCGAGAGGAGCCAGAACCCGTTCTCGTCCGGCATGTTGATATCGCTGATGACCACCGCTGGCGGACGGCGTTCGATCAGGGCGATCGCCCCCCGGGAATCCGCCGCGGCGGCGCAGACGTACCCGTGGAGCCCCAGGCCGCGCGTGACGATGTCGCGGACACTCGGCTCGTCGTCCACCACCAGCACCGTCCTGTCATCCTTGTCGGGAAGCGGCCCCATATCGTGCAGTATACCCCGTCCGCGGTTCCGGTTCAACCGTGGGCGGGGCCTGGCCTTTCCCTGGTTTGTAGATGCGGGGTGAAACGCGCACATGGATCTGAGAAACCGGGGCTACACCATCCCCAGTCTTGAGAATCGCCTGGCACGCAATGAACGTTCCAACCGATCTCATTACAATGGGATACGTTCCACCCAACCTGCGTCTCGAAGACTCTTGAAACACAGCGTTGTTTCGGTCTTGTGTAACCGCACGCGCTTTGATGCAGAAATGGCGGATTCCACTTCTTGAAATTGTGAATCAGCATCTACCCGACACGGTATGACTCCCTACGGCTACAAACTGGGGAATGTCCCGTGGGCGGGGCCGGTCTCCGCTCTTTCCCCGGAGAGGCGCTCCCGCACCCGCGCCGCGAGGGCCGCGTCCCCGAGCACCCGCGCGAGCTCGGCGGCGTCCGCGGCGGCGACGCCGCGGATGTCGCCGAAGGCGCGGATGAGCGCTTTCCTCCTCGCCGGCCCCACCCCCTCCAGCCGGTCGAGCGCGGAGTCGAGGAGCCGCCGTGTCCGAAGGCGGCGATGCCCGCGCAGGGCGAACCGGTGCGCCTCGTCCCTGACGCGCTGGAGGAAGAGGGAGGCCCGGTCCCCCGCCCGCAGCGGGATCGGATTTTTCCGTCCCGGGAGGAATACCCGTTCGGGCGCACGGCGCCCGGGGAGGCCGCGCTCCTTCGCGAGGGCGATGGCGGCCGTACCTTGCGCGCCCTCCTCCCTGAGCGCGCGCAGGGCGGCGTTGAGCTGCCCCTTCCCCCCGTCGACCAGGAGCAGGTCGGGCATCCCCCACCCGTCCCGGGCGCGCCGGGCTCGCCGCCGGACGATCTCGTGTATCATCCCGCAGTCGTCCCCGGCCTCCGAGACCTTCACCCCGAACCGGCGATACCCCTCGGGGCGCGGCGCGCCGTCCCGGAACGCCACGATCGAGCCCGTCTGCGACGCCCCCCCGAGGTGCGACACGTCCACGCACTCGATGTCGCGCGGCGGGGCGGCGAGGCGGAACCGCCTCGCCAGCTCCCTGCTCACCTCGAACGCCTCCTGCGTGCGTTCGAGGCGGGAGGCGAGCGAGGCGGCTGCGTTCTCCTCCGCCATGTCGATGAGTGCCCGCTTCCTGCCGCGGCGCGGGACGGCGATCCGGACGCTCCCGCCGCGGGCGGCGGAAAGCTCCGCGGCAAGTCCGGCCGCGCCGGCGGGCGTCGAGGGGGCGAGGATCTCCGGGGGCACGAAGGCGCCCCCGAGGTAGTGCCGCCGGAGCGCCTCCGCGACCACGGACGGGTCGTCGCCCCCCCCGTCGACGGAGAGCAGGCGCCTGCCGAGCAGGCGCCCGGCGCGCACGAAGAGCAAAGCCGTCTCGGCGCGGTCCCCCTCCCGGGCCACACCCACCGCATCGCGGTCGGCGCCGTCGAGGGCGACGCAGTGCTGCCGTTCGATCGTCGTGCGGATCGCCGCGAGCGTATCGCGGATCCGGCCCGCCTTCTCGAAACGGAGCGCCGCGGCCTCGCGGCGCATCTCCCGCTCGAGTTCGCGGAGGAGGCTCCCGCTGCGGCCGGAGAGGAACAGGGACACGCGGCGGACGAGCGCGGCGTAGCCGCGCCTCGAGACGCGGCCGCAGCACGGGGCCGCGCAGCGCCCGATCTGATGCTTGATGCAGGGGCGGGAGCGGCGCTGAAAGGTTGCGGCGCCGCACTCCCTGAGCGGGAACGCGCGCTGGAGGAACCGGGCGGTGTGCCGCGCGGCCCCCACCGACGAGTACGGCCCGAACCAGCGCGCCCCGTCGCGGCAGAAGCGGCGTACGACCTCGAGGCGCGGGTACTCCTCGTCGGTTGAGAGGCGCAGGTGGGCGCAGGCGGAGGCGTCCTTGAGCGCCAGGTTGTAGGGGGGGCGGTGCTCCCTGATGAGCGTCTCCTCGAGGAGAAGCGCCTCCTTCTCGGTGCCGGTGACGATGAAGTCGACGTCGTCGGCCCGCGCCACCATCGCCGGGATCGCGAGGCGGCCGTCGCCGCGCTTCGTGAAGTAGGAGGCGACGCGGCGGCGGAGGTCCACCGCCTTGCCGACGTAGAGCACGAGGCCGTCGGCGCCCTTCATCAGGTAGACGCCGGGGCGCCGGGGGATCTTTTTGAGTCTGTCGGGGGAGCGCATCGTTTCAGATTCCGCTTTTGGGGATCGGGTCTCAGATCCCAGATTCCAAATATCGGATCTCAAATCTCAAATTCCAGGTCTCGGATCCCGAATTACGGTTTTCGGCCCCGGCCTTTCGTTCGCCGGCGCCCGGCGGGGAACGGGGCGGACGGGCGCTCCCGCAGCTCCATCTCGATCCTCTCGAGCCCGAGGATCCGGTCCCGCAGCTCCGCGGCCGTTTCGAAATCGAGCCGCGCCGCCGCCTCGCGCATCCGCGTCCGCAGCGCCCGGATCGTTCTCGCGGCCTCGTTCGGATCCGCAACGTCGGGGCGCCGGAGAGGGACCGTCACGTAGTCCGCCTCGCACACCCTGCCGATCGGCTCCCGCACCGCCTTGCGCACCGAACGCGGGGTGATGCCGTGCGCCGCATTGTAGGCCAGCTGCGCCTCCCGGCGCCGCGCGCACTCCCGCACCGCCGCCTCGATCGACCGCGTCATCGTCCCCGCGTAGAGAACGGCGCGCCCGTGGACGTTCCGGGCCGCGCGTCCGCACGTCTGGATGAGCGCGGTCTCCGACCTGAGGAACCCCTCCCGGTCCGCGTCGAGCACCGCGACCAGGGAAACCTCGGGGAGGTCGAGCCCCTCCCGGAGCAGGTTGATCCCCACGAGCGCGTCGAATTCGCCTTTGCGGAGGTCGCGCAAAATCTCCGTGCGCTCGAGCGTGCCGATATCCGAGTGGAGGTAGCGGACCCGCACGCCGTGCTCCTCGAGGTACTCGGCGAGGTCCTCGGCGTTCCGCTTGGTGAGGGTGGTCACGAGCGTCCGCTCCCCCCGTGCCGCCGCCGCGCGTATCTCCGAGAGGAGGTCATCCACCTGGAGGGACGCGTCGCGGATGACGATCTCCGGGTCCACCAGCCCGGTCGGGCGCACCACCTGCTCGACGACCGCCCCCTGGCTCCGGGCGCGCTCGAACTCCCCGGGCGTCGCCGACACGTAGATCGTCTGTCCGGAGACCGCCTCGAACTCCTCGAACGAGAGGGGCCGGTTGTCGATCGCCGACGGGAGCCTGAACCCGTACTCGATGAGCGTCTCCTTGCGGGAACGGTCGCCGTGCTGCATCCCGCGGAGCTGCGGCACCGTCACATGGCTCTCGTCGATGAAGAGGAGGTGGTCGTCGGGGTAGTAGCTCAACAGGGTCGCCGGCGGCTGCCCCGGCATCCGCCCGTCGAGGTGACGCGAAAAATTCTCGATCCCCGGGCAGAAGCCGAACTGCTCCAGCAGCTCGAGGTCGTACTCGGTCCGCTGCCGCACACGCTGGGCCTCCACGATCTTTCCCGCCTCGCGCAGTTCCCGGTGCCGGCGCTCGAGCTCCTCCCTGATCCCCTCGATCGCGCGCCGCATCCGGTCCCCGGGGGTGACGTAGTGGCTCGCGGGGTAGATCGAGACGGCGCCGAGACGCCGCACGACCGCGCCGCGCAACGGGTCGATCTCCGCGACCTCCTCGACCGCGGCGCCGCCGAACCGGACGCGCACGGCGCGCTCCTCGTCGCTCGCCGGGAACACCTCGACGACGTCCCCGCGCACCCTGAACGTCCCCCGGTGGAAGTCGAAATCCCCGCGCGCGTACTGGATCTTGACGAGGAGGCGCAGGAAAAGGTCGCGATCCAACGCCGCCCCCTCCTCCGCCCGGACGTGCATCCCGCGGTAGTCCTCGGGGGTCCCGAGCCCGTAGATCGCCGACACGCTCGCCACGATGAGCACGTCGCGCCGCTCGGAGAGCATCGTCGTGGCCTCGTGCCGCAGGGCGTCTATCCGCTCGTTGACGGAGGCGTCCTTCTCGATGAAGGTGTCGGTCCGCGGCAGGTACGCCTCGGGCTGGTAGTAGTCGTAGTAGCTCACGAAGAAGCCGACGCCGTTGCGGGGGAAAAGCGATTTGAACTCGGCGTAGAGCTGGGCGGCCAGGGTCTTGTTCGGCGCGAGCACGAGCGTCGGGCGGTTGGTCCGGGCGACGATCTGCGCCATCGTGAACGTCTTGCCGGATCCGGTCACCCCGAGGAGCGTCTGGCGCCGCCGCCCCTCCTCTACGCCCCGGACAAGGGCGTCGATGGCGCCCGGCTGGTCCCCGCACGGGGCGAGGTCGGTCACGAGTTCGAAGGCGGGCATGGGGATGCGTCCCTAGACACGGTCCATCAGATAGCAGAGAAACGCGACGACGCCGAGCCCGGCGGCCGCCACGGCGGCCGCGGCCGCGAGCCGCGCGGACGCGCCGCGCAGGACGACGAGGTGCGCCAGGACAAACGGGGCGGCGGCCGCCCCCGCCCAGAGGACGAGGCTCAGCGCCGCGACGAGCGCGAGCCGCGCCAGCGTCCTGCCCCACGAAGATCCGCCGCGCTTCGCCATCTCACCTCCCCGCCCGGCGCGCCGCGCTTCTATCTGCGCAGCCGTTCCCGCAGGTCACGCGCCCGCGGGTTCGCCGGATCCGCCGCGAGGAGGCGCTCCAGGAGCAGACGCGCGCGGTCGAAATCCAGCCGCGCAACGGCCGCCTCCGCCAGGCAGGCGAGCACCTCCCCCTCCGCGCAGCCGCGCTCCATCGCGAGGACGAACTCGCGCTCGGCGGATTCGTTCTCCCCGCGCGTGAGCATCAGCTTCCCCGTGTTCAGATACGCGCTCGGGTCGGAGGGGGCGCACTGTTTCGCCGCCTGGAACTGGGCGAGCGCCTCCCTCGTGCGCCCCATCCGCGCGTAGTGGCCTCCCAGGGCGTTGCGGTACGCGGCGTCGCGCGGCTCCAGTTGCACCGCGAGACCGTACTCGCGGCCGGCGAGGCCCGGTTCCCCCGCGCCGTCCCAGCCGCGCGCGAATTCGAGGCGCGCCGGGGCGGAATCCGGGCGCGCCGCGACGAGGTCGCGGGCGGCCTCGACCGCCTCGCCGTGACGTCCGGCGTCGTTGAAGGCGCGCGCGGCGGCGAGCCGCGCGGCGAACCCCGCGTCCGTCATCTGCGCGGGGCCGCGTGTCCGCCGCATGGACGGGCTTTTCCGGCCGAGGCGGTAGAGGAGCCGATCCCTGGTCCCGATGTAGATCGCTTCGCCCGAGAGCACCGGGGAGGCGACGAGGGATCCTTTCGCGTCGAATGTCCAGACCCCCTTCCCGGTCGCGGCGTCGACGCCGTGCAGCGAACCGTCGAGGCTCCCCGCCACGACCCTGCCGCCGGCCAGGCAGGCGGAACCGACCACCTGGTCGCCCGCCTTGAACCTCCACCGCCGCGCGCCGTCGGCCGCGTTCCAGCAGTACAGGTACCCGTCCCTCGACCCGGCGACGACCAGCCCCCCGTCCAGCGCGGCGGCGGCGGCAATCGTCTTTCCGGTCTTCGATCTCCAGAGCCGCTCCCCGGTGGCGAGATCGAGGCAGTGCATCGTCCCGTCGGCGGCGCCGACGAACACCCTACCGCCGCTCACCGCGGGCGAGGCGGCGACCGCGGAGGCGAGGTCGGCCTTCCAGATCCTCCGCCCGCCCTCCCGGTCGAGGCAGTAGACGTTGCCGTCCTCGCTGCCGAAGACGATCGTCCCGCCCGCCGGGGCGGGCGAGGACCGGATTGCCCCGCGCACGGCGAAATCCCAGATCCTCTTTCCGTCCGCCGCGTCGAGGCAGTCGAGGCGCCGGTCCATCCTCCCGAGGTAGATGCGCCCGCCCGAGACGGCGAGGGGGGCCAGCAGCCTGTCGGGGAATCTGCGCTTCCAGACCTCCTTCCCGGTTCCGGCGTCGAGGCAGTAGAGCAGCCCGCGGTCCTCCAGGAGCAGCTCCTCCTCCGAGAGCGACACCTCGCGGAGACTGGAGCTGAAGAAAAGTTTCCCCCCCTCGATCGCGGGCGTTCCCAGATCCTTGTAGCGCGCGTCGAATTTCCAGGCCGCCTTCCCGGTCTCGGCGTCGAGGCAGTAGAGCACGCCGTCGGCCGCGGGGACGTAGATCCGGCCGTCCGCGGCGAGCGGGTCGCGGTTGATGGGGCCCCCGGCCTTGAACCGCCAGACCTCCTCGACTTCGGAGGGTATCTCGCCCGTACCGCCCCTGCGCGCCGGTCCGCCGCGGTAGAGCGCCGTGCTGTCCGCCGCGGCGGCTGCGGCGGCCAGCAGCGCCGCCGCGGCCATCGTCGCCGTCTTCATCGCCGTATTCCCGCCGGCCATCCGGCCTCCCCGCCGCGCCGCGTCCCGGAGACGCCCCCCGGCGCCGCCCTCCTCACAGGTTCCTTTTCACCATCCGCGCCGCGTACCCCCCGTCGCATCCGCCGGTGCGGGGGAGCATCCTCAGCTCCTCGTCGAGCAGATACGCCGGGTGCGCCAGAAGAAACGCCGCGACCACCCGCTCGTTTTCATCGGGCTCTATGCTGCAGGTGCCGTAGACGAGCACCCCGCCCGGTTTCACGACGTCCGCGGCCGCCGCCAGCAGCGCCCCCTGTGCCGCCGCGAGGCGCGGTATGTCCTCCGGCCGGAGGCGCCACCGCGCCTCGGGCCTGCGCCGGAGCACGCCGGTGTTCGAGCACGGCGCGTCGACCAGCGCCCGGTCAGCCGGGGCGAGCCCGGGGATGCGTCCCGCCTCGCGCGCGTCGCCGACCACGCAGCGGATCGACCGCAGCCCGAGGCGGGCGGCGTTCCCGCGCACCATCTCCGCCTTGGCAGGGTTCAGTTCCACGCAGAACAGCTCCGCCCCGTCCCCCGCCGATGCGGCCAGCGCCGCCGCCTTGCCGCCCGGCCCCGCGCACAGATCCGCGATCCGCTCGCCGCGCCGGGCGCCGACGAGGTCGGCGACGCGCATCGCGGCCACATCCTGTATCCAGAAGAGGCCGTTCCTGAACGCCGCGAGTTCCGGGATCGGCCGGGGCAGTTCCTCGATATCCACGGCGAGGGGGTGGCCGGGATTCGGGACCGCGCGGACTCCCTCGGCGGCGAGGGCGGCGAGCAGACTTTCGCGCGTCGCCCGGACGGTATTCACGCGCGCGGTGAGCGGGGGCGCCTCGTTCCCGGCGAGGCAGAGCGCCTCCGCCTCCGCCTCGCCCATTCGATCCGCCCATCGCCGGACCAGCCATTCCGGATGCGACCGGGCGGCCGCGATATGCGCCGCCGGATCGACTGCGCGGTCCGGCATTCGCACCTGCCCGACCTCCTTGGGCGCGTTCCTCAGCACCGCGTTCACGAATTTCTCCGCCCCCTTGCGCCCATGGCGGAGGGCCAGCTTCACGGATTCGTCCACGGCCGCGTACGCGGGGATCCTGCCGAGATACAGCAGCTGGTACATCCCAAGGCGGAGGATGTCCCTCAGTTCCCGCGAGATGCGCCCCATCGGCCTCCCGGCCGACTGTTCGATCGCCCGGTCGAGCGTGCCCCGCATCCGCAGGCACCCGAAGACGAGTTCCGTGGCGAGCCCGCGGTCGTCCGGGCGCATCCGCGCGCCCCTGAATTCGCGGTCGAGAAGCTCGGAGACGAAGAGCCCCGAACCGAGCGCGCGCCGGAGCACCGCGAGCGCGCAGGCGCGCGCGGTCAGCACCCGCTCCCGCGCGGGCCTCCTTTTCGGAGCGGCGCCCTCGCGCGGCGAGACGTTCTCGCGGGCCTCGGGGACGGACTGACGGGACGCGGGCGCGGCGCCGGAAGCGGGGTCCTTTTCCCTCCGAACGCCCTCCGACCGCGGGCGGTATCCGAACCCGCCGCGCTTCCGCCCGCCGGCCTGTCCGCCGGGCCGATACCCTTTCCGCGCCCGTTCGCGTTTTTGCTCCACGCGCCCGGCGGCATCCGCCTCTCCGCGATGCGTCCGCGTCTCCTCCCCGGGCGCGCCCTCCGGCCGCGGGCGGTATCCGAACCCGCCGCGCTTCCGCCCGCCGGCCTGCGTGCCGGGCCGATACCCTTTCCGCGCTCGTTCGCGTTGTATCTCCACGCGCCCGGCGGCATCCGCCTCTCCACGATGCGTCCGCGTCTCCTCCCCGGGCGCGCCATCCGGCCGCGGGCGGTATCCGAACCCGCCGCGCTTCCGCCCGCCGGCCTGCGTGCCGGGCCGATACCCTTTCCGCGCCCGTTCGCGTTTTTTCTCCACGCGCCCGGCGGCATCCGTCTCTCCGCGATGCGTCCGCGTCTCCTCCCCGGGCGCGCCATCCGGCCGCGGGCGGTATCCGGGGGCGCCTTCCCCGCCTTTCCCGCCGCGCCCGCGCGAGGGGCGCGGCTTCCGTCCCCGGACGCGGTCATACCACGGGCGCCCGGCGGGCGTCTTTGCACGGCTCACCTGCCGAGTACCGTCCCCTCGATCCCGCGGTGCCCGCGGGCGAACTCCGGCGCCGTCATCGCTCTTCCCCCCTCCGGCTGCACCGTCCGGATGACGAGGACCCCGCGTCCGGTGCCCACCCGTATCCCCTCGTTTCCGCATCGCAGCACCCTTCCCGTTTCCCCGGACTCCCCGGCGCACACCGAGGCCTCCAGGATCTTGAGCATCCTCGGGGCGCCCGCCGCGGCGGCGGACGTGTACGCCCCCGGCCACGGCTGCAGCGCCCTGACCCTCAGCGCGATCTCCTCCGCAGGCGCCCGCCAGTCGATGAGGCCGTCGGACTTGGCGAGTTTCGGCGCGAACGTCGCCGCCGATTCGTCCTGCGGCGTCCGGACGGATGTGCCCCGCTCGATCGATCGGACCGCCGCCGCGAGGAGGGCGCCCCCGCGCAGGGAGAGGATCTCCGCGAGGGTGCCGCCGGTGTCGTCCGGCGCAATCGGCACCCGCTCCTGCGCGATGATGTCCCCCGCGTCCATCCCCTCGCCGAGGTACAGCACGGTCACCCCGGTCTCCCGCTCGCCGGCGAGGATCGCGCGCGGTATCGGGGCCGCGCCCCGATATCTCGGGAGGAGCGACGGGTGCAGATTGATCGCGCCGCGCGGGGGCAGGCCCCAGAGCGCCTGCGGCAAAAAGTTCCCGTACGCGACCACGGCGATCAGATCGGGGGCCGCCTCGCGCACCTCGGCGAGGAACCGCTCCTCGCCGGGGGAGGCGGGCTGGAGGAGGCGCAGCCCCCGCTCGATCGCGCGCCGCTTAACCGGCGGCGCGGCGGCAAGGCGCCCCCTGCCGCGCGGGCGGTCCGGCTGCGTCGCCACGGCGACAAGCTCGTGCCCTCCGTCCGCGAGGGCGTCGAGGGAAGGGAGCGCGAATCCAGGCGTTCCCATGAAAAGGATTCTCATCGCATCGCACACCCTAGCGAATTCCGCCGGGGGAGGACGCCCCATGGGGCGCGCCGATCCGCGCCTCGCCGGGGATCTCCACGACGTCCCCCGCCCCCACCCCGTGCGCCGCGAACCAGCCGCGGTTCATCTCGAGCGCGTACCGGGCGGGCTCCCGCGAGACGGTCCGCCGGAGCTCGTCGTACGGGCGCATCTGCTCGATCTGGAGGATCCTGCCCTCCCCGTCGAGGAACGCGATATCGAGGGGGATGCGCGTGTTCTTCATCCAGAAGCTCAGGGGGCGCGGGGAGGCGTACGAGAAGAGCATCCCGGAGTCTTTGCCCAGTGTGCGGCGGTACATCAGGCCGCGCGACATCTCCCGCGGCGCGCGGGCGACCTCGGCCCTGATCTCGCGCCCTCTCACCCTGAGCGTCGCGACCGGGAGCGGTATCCGCGGCGGCTCCCCGCCGCACGCCTGCATCAGGAGCGGCAGCGCGCAGAGGATGAGGATGCGCCGGGGATCACGCGGCACGGGCGCCTCCCTCCGCCGATACCACCGCGGCGACGAGGAACGCGACGTGCACGAATGCGTAGACGCCGAGGAGGACGCGCGGGTCGAGGCGCACGCCGACGAGAAGGATGGCGAGGATGAAACAGACCGCCAAGGCGGCGGCGTAGAAGCTCATCTGGAGCACCGCCCGGAACGGAAGCCCCGCGCCGCGGAGGCGCGACGCGAAGACGCCGACGGCCGCCGCGGCGGCGGACTGGAGGAAGAGGGCGGCGAGCGCGGCCGGATAGACCCCCGCGGCGAGGAGGGCGATCCACCGCCGCCGGACGACGAGACTCTCGAAGTAGCGGCGGTCGATGGTGAACGAGGCGTCCGCGAGATAGTCGCGCGAGAAGACCGTCTCCCCGACCCTGAAGACGACCCCCCGCTTCTTGACGAGGACGCCGGCGCGGTACTTCAGATCGACGCCTTCCGTCGCCCCGGTCGTGTCGATGATCACCGCGAACGGCTCGCCCGCGCCCGACCGGTGCTCGATGACCATCGGCTGGGCGACCTCGGCGCTCGCCGTCCCGTTCAGGACCGTCACGGCGGGGAGGTTGTCCGCGCACCAGCGCCAGACGTTGTTCAGGAAGAAGAGCTGCGCAGCGAGCATCACCGCGAGCATCGAGCCGATCGCGAGGGAGACTTTCACGAGGTGGAGGAAGGCGGAGCGGAACGGTAGGGCGGCCGCCGTCCCGTAGAAGCGCATATCGGTCGCGCTCCGCCAGACGTCGGAAAAGAAACAGCCGATTCTCCGGGCCATGGAGTGGCCTTTCGATGAGACGCCCGATCGTTCGCCCCCCCGGCGGGGGATCGGGGCGTCAGTCCCGATACCCTTCCGGGTTCCGCCGCATCCACTCCCACGCGCCGCCGATGATCTCGTCGAGGCCGGTCCGGCGCGGCGTCCAGCCGAGCTCGCGCCGTATCCTCTCCGCGCCCGCGATCAGCACCGCGGGGTCCCCGGGCCTCCGGGGCGCCGCCTCCTCGGGTATCGGCAGTCCGGTGACGCGTCGCGCCGCATCGAGCACCTCGCGCACCGAGAAGCCCCTGCCATCGCCGAGGTTGTAGGTTCGTTCCCCCCGGCAGTTCAGGGCGAGGACGTGCGCGTCGGCGAGGTCGCCTACATCGACGTAGTCCCGCACGCAGGTCCCGTCGGGGGTTTCGTAGTCGGTCCCGAACAGCTTCACCGCGGGCGCCTTCCCGAGGGCCGCCCGCAGCACCGACGGGATGAGATGCGTCTCGGGATCATGGTCCTCTCCGCATGCCGGCGTCGCTCCCGCCGCGTTGAAGTAGCGGAGGGAGACGCACTCCAGCCCGTAGGCGCGGTGATACCTGCCGAGCACCCGCTCGAGGAACAGCTTGGACTCGCCGTAGGGGTTGATCGGCTCCGCGGGGTCGTCCTCCGCGATCGGGATCCTCCGCGGCGAGCCGTAGACCGCGGCCGAGGAGGAGAAGACGATTCTGCCGACGCCCGTGCGGCGCATCGCCTCGAGGAGCACGAGGCCGTTGGAGACGTTGTTCAAAAAATACCGCGCCGGCTGCGCCACCGATTCGCCGACGAGGCTGTAGGCGGCGAAGTGCACGACCGCCTCCGCGCGATGCGTTCGGAGCGCCTTCTCGATCGCGCCGCCGTCGGCGAGATCCCCGACGACCAGGCGCGCGCCCGGCGCGACCGCCCCGCGGTGCCCGTGCTCCAGGCTGTCGAAGACGAGGACCTCGTGGCCGCCCTCGAGAAGCGCCGCGACCGTCACGCTTCCGATGTAGCCCGCCCCTCCCGTGACGAGGACCCTCACCGGTGCTCCCCCCGCCGGCCGCGCTGTCGCACGGCGCGCAGTTTGGCGGCGAGCACCGCTTTCCTGGCCACGCTCAGCCTGTCGACGAAGAGCACCCCGTCGAGGTGGTCGAGTTCGTGCTGCACCGCCTGGGCGGTCACCCCGGCGACCTTTCGCGACCTGCGCGCGCCCGAGAGATCGGTGAACTCGATTGTCACCTCGGCGGCCCGCGCGACGGTCCCGGTGACGCCGGGGAAACTCAGGCAGCCCTCGTCCATTCTCCTCATCGGCCCGCGCTCCCCCACGACCGGATTGATGCACACGAGCTTGTCGTGCCCCTCGCGCGGGACATCCATCACGAACAACCGCAACGGGACGCCGACCTGGGGGGCGGCAAGGCCGAGGCCGTCGTGGTAGTACATCGTCTCGAGCATATCCGCGGCGAGCCTTCTGACCTCCGGGGTGATCGCGGAGATCTCGGCGGCCTTCCTCCTCAGGATCTCGTCGCCGAACAGCAGGACATTGCGGAGCATCCGCGTTTCCTCTCGTCAAAGTGCGCCCCGCCCGGCGCGCGGACGAAACACGACGCTACTATAGCACCTTCGCCGGGGATAGTACACCCCGGGTAAAACGACAGGGGAACGCCGCCGCGGGATCGTCGGCGGAAAGGAAGTCGCCAGAAACGCCGGGTCGGGGGCGTTGGCGCTATCCCCGAGAAACTCGCCTGTACCCTCGCCACTCGGCGCTGTCGATCGTGCACGTACGCTATGGCTTCCAGCCATAGACATACGAACCGTGTTTCCCGTATTCCCACCCAGGGTCCATGATAAACCCTAGCGGAATCGACGAGGTGGCGGGCTGGCAGTTCACCTTCAGCAGCAGCGGGGGGGCGGCCTGCGCCAGGTCGCACATTCCCTTGTCCCAGTACGTCGACCCGTCCGCGCCCACATATAGCCACTGGTCGCTTTGGCCGCTGATCGCCGGGAAGTAGACGTTCGCCGTCAACCCGCCATCGTACGTCACCGTCACGTAGTCACCGGCTTGGATGGCGAAGTCCTCGGAGTCCCGCCCCACCCACACCCCCACCGCCTGCGCCGGCGTATAGCTGCCTCCGTCCGTGAAGCCATTGCCGTTGTCGTTCACGATGCCGAGGGGGTTCTCGTAGATGTCCTCCGCCAGCCCGAAGTAGAAGAACCACCCGCCCTCCATGGTCGACCTCGTCGTGGCGATCTCCATCCCGGTCACATCCCCCATCTCCAGCGCCTCGGCGCACCGCGCCGGCTGCGCCAGATCGCACAGGCCGATATCATTGTAGGTCGCACCGTCGCTCCCGATGTAGAGCGTCCTGACCGCCACATGGTCGGCACCGCGCACCTCCGGCAGATACACCGTAGCGCTGCCACCGCTGTCGTGGGCGATGACCAACCTGTCCCCGGCGGTGATGTTCATCCACTCCTCGTCGGTCCAGATCCTCAACGCCACCGGCTGCGGGGCGTACCCCCCGAGGTCATTGTATTCATTCGAGTAGTCGGAGACGGATCCGAGCTCCTTCCCGTCGATATCGTCGGCGCAACCGATCTTATACGTCCACCCGTTCTCCGACGCAGACCTCGTCGTGGCGATCTCCATCCCGGTCACATCCCCCATCTCCAGCGCCTCGGCGCACCGCGCCGGCTGCGCCAGATCGCACAGACCGATATCATTGTAGGTCGCACCGTCGCTCCCGATGTAGAGCGTCCTGACCGCCACATGGTCGGCACCGCGCACCTCCGGCAGATACACCGTAGCGCTGCCGCCGCTGTCGTGGGCGATGACCAACCTGTCCCCGGCGGTGATGTTCATCCACTCCTCGTCGGTCCAGATCCTCAACGCCACCGGCTGCGGGGCGTACCCCCCGAGGTCATTGTATTCATTCGAGTAGTCGGAGACGGATCCAAGCTCCTTCCCGTCGATATCGTCGGCGCAACCGATCTTATACGTCCACCCGTTCTCCGACGCAGACCTCGTCGTGGCGATCTCCATATCGCTGATGTCACCGACCATCAACGAGGTAGTGCATGGCGTCTCCGTGGGCGTCGGGGTTACCGTGGGCGTCTCCGTGGGTGTCTCCGTCGGCGTCTCCGTCGGCGTCTCCGTGACCGTCGGTGTCTCTGTCGGCGTTTCCGTCGGCGTCTCCGTGACCGTCGGCGTCTCTGTGGGCGTCTCCGTCGGCGTCTCGGTAACCGTCGGCGTCTCTGTGGGCGTCTCCGTCGGCGTCTCCGTGACCGTCGGCGTCTCTGTGGGCGTCTCCGTCGGCGTCTCGGTGATCGTCGGCGTCTCTGTCGGCGTTTCCGTCGGCGTCTCGGTGATCGTCGGCGTCTCTGTCGGCGTCTCCGTCGGCGTCTCGGTGATCGTCGGCGTCTCTGTCGGCGTCTCCGTCGGCGTCTCGGTGACCGTCGGCGTCTCTGTCGGCGTCTCCGTCGGCGTCTCGGTGATCGTCGGCGTCTCTGTCGGCGTTTCCGTCGGCGTCTCGGTGACCGTCGGCGTCTCTGTCGGCGTCTCGGTGATCGTCGGCGTCTCTGTCGGCGTCTCCGTCGGCGTCTCGGTGACCGTCGGCGTCTCCGTGGGCGTCGGGGTGATCGTGGGCGTCTCCGTCGGCGTCGGGGTGATTGTGGGCGTCTCCGTCGGCGTCGGGGTGATTGTGGGCGTCTCCGTGGGCGTCTCCGTCGGCGTCTCCGTCGGCGTCGGGGTGATTGTCGGCGTTTCGGTGGGCGTCTCCGTCGGCGTCGGGGTGATGGTGGGCGTCTCGGTGGGCGTCTCCGTCGGCGTGGGCGTGATCGTCGGCGTCTCCGTCGGCGTGGGGGTGATCGTCGGCGTGGGGGTAATCGTGGGCGTCGGGGTGATCGTCGGCGTGGGGGTGATCGTGGGCGTCGGCGTGATCGTGGGCGTGGGGGTGATCGTCGGTGTCGGCGAGGGGGTCGGTGTCTGCTGGAGCACGTACAGATTGTCGTCCCCCCAGACGGTTCCCACGTAGATCCGCCCCGACGAGTCGATCGCAGGCGACGAGGGGAGCCCGGTGACATCGTACGAATCGACATAGTGCCCGTCCGAGGTGAGTGCGTAGACGTAACTGTCATCAGACGCGAAGTAGATCTTCCCGGCGGAGTCGACCGCGGGGGAGGAGTAGATGTTCGCACCGGTTTCATAGGTCCAGAGGAGCGCCCCGCCGGAGTCGAGGGCGTACAGGCGCGTGTCATCCGACCCGATGAGGATGGTGCCGCCGGGCAACAGGGCCGGGGAGCAGTTGATCGGGCCGCCAGTCGTGTACCTCCATGCAAGGTCGCCGCTGGAGGTGAAGACGTAGAGATCGCTGTCGAGGCAGCCGATGGCGACGTGGCTCGTGGCCTCGATCACCATCGGCGAGGCGCGCAGGCTGTTCTCCGCGACATAACTCCAGAGAAGGGTGCCGTCGGAGTTGAGCGCGTACAGACGCCCGTCCTTGGAGCCGACGTAGATCGTCCCGTCTGAGGCGACCGCGGGGGAGGACTCGACGTCGTCTCCCGTGGCGTACGTCCAGAAGTCCGACGGATCCGACGCGGAGATGCCGTAGACGGCGTTGTCCATCGACCCGACGTAGACCACACCGCCGTGCACCGCGGGGGAGGAGAAGACGGGATCGCCGGTCTCGAACGACCAGCGCAGGCCGCCGCCGGGGTTCAGCGCATAGACGAGGTTGTCGATTCCGCCGAAGTAGAGCGCCCCCCCGGAGTCGATGGCGGGCGAGGACTGCACCGCGTTTCCGGTGAGGAACTTCCAGTCGAGTGTCCCGTTTGAATTGAGGGCATAGAAGTTGTTGTCGTACGCGCCGAAGTAGACGCTTCCGTCGGAGCCGATGGAGATCGACGACTCGGTCCCCCCGGGCACCGCGAACGTCCAGCTGACCCCGAAACCCGCGGTGCCCTCGTACGGGCTCCTCGCCGTACGCGCGGGATCGTAGCGGAACATCGGCCAGGCGGCGTCCGCCGCCCGCGCCTCGCCGCCGGGACCGAGCGCGAATACCCCCACCCACAACAACGCAGCGAACCGCCTCATTCGGCTCTCCCCGGAGCGGATGTTCAGTTGACCGGGCCGCGTATGAACGTAGCACCGATTTCAGGAAAAGTAAAGGGCCGAGCGAACAGCCGGGCCTCGTTCCGTGGAGACGACACGGGGGGGCGCGGAAATTGACAATACCCCCTGAATATGCTATATAAACAGGGCAGAGCCCAAGAGAGGATCCGCCAATGGGTGCCGGGCGCCGGCGCGGCATGACGCTCATGGAGGTGTTGATCGCCATCGTTCTGGTAGCGGTCGCCTTCGGAGGCCTCGCCACGGCCGTGACCTGGAGCATACAGACCATTAGGGCCTCGCGCGAATCCGCCGCGGCGCTCCAGGCAGCGCAGCAGGAGATCGAGCGGATGCGGAACGCAAGTTTCGCCTCCGTCGCGCCGCACACGTTCGCCGTGCCGTCGCTGCGCAACCGGGATGGAACGGCGGTGAGCGGCTCGTTCGCGGTGCAGGACGAGACGGCGACGATGAAGAAGGTCACCGCGCACGTCGGGTGGGTCTCGCACGCCGGGCCGCCGCCCGGGCGGCCGATGCACGTGAGCCTCGCGACGTACATCACCAAGGAAGGGATAGGCCGGCCATGAGGGCGCGCAGAAGCGGCCGCGAAGGGGGAACGCCCGTTCGCCGCGGCTGCCGCGGCGGATTCACCCTCCTCGAACTCATGTTCGCCTCGAGCGTGATGGCGATGGCGATCGGGTTCGTGCTGTACACCTTCATCTCCTACCAGCGCGCCTTCGCGGTCGGCTACTCCCACCTCGGCGTCCGAAACGAGATCCGCCACGCGATGGATTCGATGGCCAGGGACATCAGGTGGACGATCGAGCCGGTCGCAACCCACGGAGGCCATGCGACGTCGGCCACCTGCCTCGTGCTCAAGGTCCCCGCGATAGACGCGTCGAAGGAGATCATCGACATCAAGAACGCGGCCGACTACTTCGTCTACCGCCTGAACGGGAACGCCCTGGAGAGGATCGTGATCCCCCACGAATCAAGCGACAGGGAAAGCGGCACCACGGTGGTCGCCCGGGGCGTGACCGCGCTCGCCTTCACGCTCGAGGACAGGAACAACGCCACGACGTCTGTGCCCGCCGACGCCTGCGCGGTGGAGATCTCCCTTGCGGTCGGCGGCGCGGTGGCCGTGGTCTCCTCGGTCGACTACGCGGGCAAACCGGCGGTGACCGCACAGACCGAGCGCCTCGCCACCACCGTGACGTTCAGGAACACGGCGGCGAGGTCAACCTGATGGTGAACCGATGAACCGTCCGGCAACCGATGCCGCCCGGGGCAGCGCGCTGATCATCACGATGTGCATCATCATCGCGCTGCTCATCTTCTCGGCGGGCTTCATGCTCTCCCCCTGGCACGACTCCTTCCTCACCCATCGCGTCTACCGCGGGGCGGTCGCGTTCAACCTCGCCGAGGCGGGCGTGGAGTACGTCTACCACGCGATGAACGCGGACGCCGAGCTCTCCGACTGGGGCGGGGCCCCGAAGACGCGCAGCGTGACCGGCTTCTCGACCAACGCCGGGGAGGTCAAGGGCGACTTTGTCATCCGGGCCTGGCCGACCCCGATGAGTCCCAAGCCCTACTGGCTCGTCGAGAGCATCGGCTACGCGCCGGGGATACACGCCCCCGGGGTTCTTGCGAGGACCGTGAAGGCGCTCTGCGTCCCCAAGGTCATCCGGCCGTTCGACGGCGCGTTCCTCGGGGACGCGTTAGTCACGCTGGGAGGGGGCCTCGTCGTGGACAGCTACGACTCCCGGGACGGGGTTTACGGCGGCGACAATGTCCACCGCGGCGCGCCGGGAGAGCCGGACGAGGGGAAGGGCGACATCGCCACCAACAGCGGCGGCGACCCTGCAGTGGACCTCGGCCAGAACATCACGGTCTACGGGAACGTGATGACGGGCGAGGGGGGCACGGTGACCGGCGGCGCCACGATCTCGGGAACCGTCACGCACGATTTCGAGCAGGAACTACCGTACAATTCGCCTCCCTCCCGGAACTACGTCGTCGAGCCCGGGGCGGGCGTGCTCACCGTCAAGAGCGACCTCACCTACGAGCCGGGGTACTACAAGTTCACGGGGATCAAGTCCACCGGGCACGTCCTCACCTTCACCGGCCCCCCCTCCGACAGCAGCGACCCCGCTACTGTGGTCTGGGTCACCGGCTACAGGGGCACGAGCATCTCCCTGTCGGGAAACGGCACGATCAACCTGGTCGGCAAGGTGGAGTTCTATCTCGATGCGCCCGCCTCCTTCTCCGGGAACGGGCTCACCAACCCCGGCGGCATCCCCGCCGACTGCTCGATCTACGGCGGGGTGGGGTGCACGGATCTGTACATCGGAGGCTCCGCCGCGTTTTACGGGGCGGTCTACGCCCCCAACGCCGACCTCAAATTCACCGGCAGCGAGGACAAGTACGGCTCGTTCGTGGGAAAGACCGTCACCGTGCAGGGCGGGACGGAGTACCATTACGACGAGGCCCTCGGCGAGAAGGAGTTGCAGGGCGGGAAGTACGCGCTGCGCTACTGGCAGGAGATGCCCCCGCCGATGCCGACGCCGTGAAACCGCCGCTCACGGTGTAGGGCGCTTCGAGCGGAGCGGCCGGTACGGCGGGAGCCGCCCCGGCTTCAACGGCGGGTCCTCCCGTTGCCTGAGCGTCTCGGCTAGGGCCGCTTCCCTCGCCGCCTCCTCGACCTCCCCCAACGCCCGGAGGGACGCCGCGAGACCGCGGTGCGCCTCCGCGGATTCCGGGTCCGTTTCGACCGCCTTCCGGAACTCGTCGCGCGCGAGCGCATGCCGCCTCGTCAGGAGGTGCTCCCTGCCGAGCTTGCAGCGGAGATCCGCGGAGTCGGGTGCGTACCGGAGCGCCTCCTCGTACTCCCGGGCGGCCCGCGCGTGGTCCCCCGCCTCCGCATAGGCGTCCGCGAGAACCTCCCGGTGCCCGAACTGCGACGGGTCTATCCTCAGGATCTCGTGGATCTCCGCGACGGCCCGCTCGGGGGCGCCCGTCTTGAAATACAGCGCCGCGAGGTTCGCGCGGGCGGCGACGTCGTCCGGGTCGGTCCTCACGAGTTCGAGGTACTCCTTGACGGCCATCTCGAGCGACCCCTCCGCCTCGTAGGCGTAGGCGCTCCTGGTGTGGATTTCGACCGGGTCCGTGCGTTCGATCTCTGCGCGGTACGGGTCCACGGGCCGCACCTCCGCCCCCCTCCGGGCCGCCGCCCTCCTCGCCGCGGCCGCGCCGAGACCGAGCAGGATCAGCGCGATGATCGCCCCCACCCAGGCCGCGACCTCCCTCCGCCCCAGACCGATTCCCTGCATCCGATCGCCCCCCTCGCCGCGCCTCTGTCCGTCCCTGTATAGCACACGCATCCTGCCGAGTAAAGCGCGCCTCCGGGCGGCTCGCGGTTCCCGGCGTGAACGGGCGGATCGAAGCGATTCGATACGGCATACACTGCTTCGTATCCGCGCATTCCCCGGCTCCCGCGCGGCGAGTGCCACGATTGACATAATGGTATTGTAGTGTATAATGTAGATGGTTCAATGAAAGCCAGCCGTTGCGTATCCCGGTGCGCCGGTGCAGACGGACGGGCGGGCCTCACGCTTGTCGAGGTGCTCGTCAGCGCGGGGATATTCGGCCTCGCGCTCCCGGCGATTCTCGGCGGGATGCTCGCGGGGTACGGGGCCGTCAAAAGGAACGCCCACCAGATCGCGGCGCTCGGTTTCGCGCGCAGCAAGATCGAGGAGGTGATGAACCTCCGGTACGCCTCCCTCTCGACCGCGGCCGGCGCCTACGGAGAGGCCGGGATCCCGCTCGACCCGGCCGGCTCCCCCCGCGCGAACATCGTCGTGACGGTATCCGGCGTCTCCGGGGCCGCGAGGAAGAGGATCTCGGTCTCCGTGCAGTGGACCGAACAGAACCGTTCGTTCGACGTCACCCTCCACACCCTGGTCAGCAAAAACAACGTGACCTGATGAGACCCCCGATGCAGGCGCGGAGGCGCAGGAGCGGATTCACCCTCGTCGAGGTGCTCTTCGCCTCGACCCTGTCGGCCCTGCTCGTCGGGGGCATCCTGGGCACCTTCATCGCCTTCTCGCGCCTCTACCGCGACGGCTCCGAGCGGCTCTGCCTCCTCTCCCGCGCGCGCTACGGGATCGAACGGCTCTCCTCAGGATCGAGCGCCGCGGAGGCGATCGCCGTGGCGCAGGGGGGGAACGCCCTGACCGTGACCATCCCGGCGACCGTGCTCCGCTCCGCGGTCAACGCCACCCACTCCTCGCTCCACGTGCAGACCGCGGAGGTCTTCCCCCCTTCCGGGGTCGTGTACATAGACGATGAGGCGATCGCCTACGGGAGCGCGGAGCCGAAGACGAGGCGGCTTTCCTCCTGCACGCGGGGGTACGCCGGGACCACGGCCTCCCAGCACGACAACAGATCGATCGTCCACATCCGCTTCACCTACTACCTGGACGGGACGACGATCTATTTCAACGCGGGCGGCTCCCCCTCCCCCGCGTCCGACGAACCGATCGTGCCGTCCGTCGAGCCGACGGGCGCGGGGGGCATCTTCCGGATCCTCCCCGGCGGGCAGGACGGCGCCCGCAACAGCCGCGTGCAGGCCGCCTTCAGGTGCTACAACGACTGGAACCGCAACGGAACCCGCGATGCATCTGAACCGAGCCTCGATACAGCGTTCGAGGTATTTGCGAGGAACATGTGACGCCATGAAACCGCGCCTTGAGGATCCCCGCCGGGGAAATCTGCTGGTCGTCGTCTGCTGCTTCCTCGCCATCATGACCGCCGTCATCGCCGCCTGGCTCTACGCGGCCGTGACCGACGGCCGGCTTGTCGCCCGGAAGATCGGCCACACCGAGGCGCTGTACCTCGCGGAGGCGGGGGCGGAGCACGCCAAGGAATGGCTCACCGCCCAGGCAAAGCTGGGGAGCGCCCTCCTCAGGACCACGGACACGATCCCCGCCTCCACGGTGCTCGGGGCCGCCGCCGTCCCGTTCGGATCCGGCTCGTACACCGCCTCGATCGACGTGGAACTCGGCTCGTGGTCGATCCCGTTCTACACCATCGCCTCCATCGGGACCGCGGATCCCGACGGCACACCCGAAAGCGGCGACGAGCTGCGCAGGAAGATCCTCGTGACGATGCTTCTGGGGAGCTTCGCCCGCTACGCGTACTTCACCAACAACGAACCCAGCAACATCTGGTTCGTCACGACCGACGCCCTGCTCGGCCTCGTGCACACCAACGGATCGCTCCATATCGCCGGCAGACCCGATTTCTGGGGGAAGGTCACCTCCGTCGGCGACACGTTCACCTTCTACAACAACGGCAGCTCCCGAACCTCCACCCTCCCCAACAACGGCACCCGGGATGTGCCCCATTTCAGGGACGGGTACGAGCTGGGGGCGGATAGCGTCACCTACCCGACCGACATGTCCGAGATAGAGGCGGCATCCTCCGGCGCCCTCGGGCTCGTCATCGATTCAGACACGGAGATCACCCTCGGCGTCGAGGGGGGGGATCGGGGGACGCTCACCTACACCCAGCAGGAGGAGCAGCAGGTGTGGCATCCGCCCCAAACCGTGACCGAAACCTGGCGCGGCTGGCGCTACGGGATCTACCACGCGACCCGCTACAGCGAGACGGTCACGATCCCGGGCTACTACACCACCGAGAACGTCACCGTCACGAACCGCGTGGACGTCTTCGACGCGAACGCCAGCCCCTCGGGCAAGGCGGTCGTGTACGTGAACGGGGACGCGGAGATCTCCGGCACGCTCGCGGGCCAACTCACCATCCTCACGCAGGGGGACCTCATCGTCACGGACGACGTCCTCTACCGTGTCGACCCGGTCGACTATGACGGGGACGGGCTTTTAAGCGACCCGAACGGCAACGGCGTGAACGACGAGGGGGTCGACCGGAACGGCGACGGCCGGTACACCCTTCCCGGCGAGCAGCCGGACGACACCGACGACGACGGCGACGGGGGGTCCGATTCGACCGGGTACGACCAGCCGGAGTCCACCGACACGCTCGGCCTGGTCGCGAAGGGGGACGTGATCGTCGCGGACGACGGCGGCGGTCCCATCGACCGGAAGATCTGCGCGACCGTGATGGCGCTGGGGGCCCCCGACAGCACGGGGAGCAGCACCGGCAGCTTCCGGGTGGAGGACTACACCAGCCACCTCGAGGGGACGCTGACGATCGTCGGCGGCCTCATCCAGAGGCAGCGGGGAGCGGTGGGGACCTTCAGCGGCGACATCGCCGGGCAGCCGACCAAGACGAGCGGCTACTCCAAAAACTACATCTACGACACGCGGGTCGTCTACTTCCCCCCTCCGTACTTCCCGCCTACGAACATGTTCGATCTCATCTACTGGCAGGAGGTCGCGCCGTGAGACAGCGCAGGATGACGCTCGACGCCCTCATCGCCATCGAGGCCGCCGCGTTCCTGCTACTCATGGGCCTTCTCCTGGCGCTCCTCCCCTCGCTCCGGCAGGGGGGGCGGTCCGGCGGCGTGCGGGAACCGGTTGCCGAGCCGCTCCCGCCAACCGCCGCGCACTCCCGCCTCCACGCCCCTCCTTCCGCCGTTGCGGCGGCGCGGCTCCGTTCCAGCCGCTTCATGAAGGGGATCGCCGCCTTTCCCGTTGAGGCGGAGGCGTCCCTCCACTGCTTCCCCGCGACGGTCAAGATCGAGCCGAGGCGGGAGACGCGGTGGAAGAGTTCCCGGGCGTCCAAGGGGGAGGAGCCGCCCGCCGCGGCGGGCAGGCACGCGCGCCCCGCGCTCTGACGCGGCGGCGGGATCGCGCAACGCGGCGAAGGATGGGCGCGGCGTCCGTCCGGACTACCGGTTCCCCGGCCGCCGCGTGGCGGGCTTGGGCAGACGCGTGAGGTTCTCGACGGACTCCTGGAGCGCCGCCTCGGGGAGCACGTAGTCGGAGAGCTGCCCGGAGAGGTACCGGTCGTAGCCGGTGAGATCCATCAGCCCGTGCCCGCTGTAGTTGAACAGGATCACCTTCTCCTTCCCCTCCTCGCGGGCCCTCTCCGCCTCCTCGATGACGCAGGCGATGGCATGGCTCGTCTCGGGGGCGCATATCATCCCCTCAGTCCCGGCCCATCGCATCGCGGCCGCGTAGCAGTTCAACTGATTGTAGGCGCGCGGCGTCACGAGCCCCTCGACGATCGCCTGACTCACGAGCGGCGCCATCCCGTGGTAGCGGAGGCCGCCCGCGTGGATCGGGGGCGGCACAAAGGCGTGCCCGAGGGTGTACATCGCAAGGAGCGGGGTGAGCCCCGCGGTATCGCCGAAATCGTAGGCGAACGGACCGCGGGTCATCTTCGGGCACGCCGCGGGCTCGACCGGGATGATGGCGATATCGTCTCCGTGGATCTTGTCGCACACGAACGGGAACGAGATCCCCGCGAAGTTGCTCCCTCCCCCGGCGCAGGCGATGATGATGTCGGGCCTCTTCTCCCCGGCCTGCTGCAACTGCTCCTTGGCCTCGAGGCCGATGACCGTCTGATGAAGCATCACGTGGTTGAGCACGCTCCCGAGCGCGTAGCGCGTCGCGCCGGAGCGATCGCTCACCGCCTCCTCGACCGCCTCGCTGATGGCGATCCCGAGACTCCCCGGCGTGTCGGGTGTCTCGGCGAGGATCCGGCGCCCGGCGTTCGTCTGCGTGCTCGGGCTCGCCGTACAATCGGCGCCCCACACCCGCATCATGGTCTTGCGGAGCGGCTTCTGGTCGAAGCTGATGCGGACCATGTAGACCTTGCACTCGAGCCCGAGCAGCGAACAGGCGAAGGCGAGCGCGCAGCCCCACTGGCCCGCGCCGGTCTCCGTGACCAGCCGGGTGATGCCGAACTCCTTGTTGTACCACGCCTGGGCCACGGCGGTGTTGGGCTTGTGGCTCCCCGGCGGGCTCACGCTCTCGTCCTTGTAGTATATGCGCGCCGGGGTCTTCAGATGCCGTTCGAGGTGCCGCGCCCTGCGCAGCGGCGTCGGACGCCAGCGCGACAGGATCTCCCGGATCTCCTCCGGGATATCGATCCAGCGCTCGACGCTCATCTCCTGCTCGATCAGGTTCATCGGGAAGACCGGCGCCAGCATCTCGGCGGTCACGGGCGTGCCGTCGGGGGCGCACGGGGGGTGCGGCGAGGTCGGGAGATCGGCCGCGAGGTTGTACCATTGCCGCGGCACTTCGACGGCGCCGGAGGCGGGATCGCTCATGTCGTTCCTCTTGTTGTGCGCAGGCGGCCCCGGCTCAGCGGATGCCTAGATACAGCTTGATCTTGCGTGTGAGCAGCTCGGGGAGCGGCGGCTTGATGATATAGTCGTCCGCGCCCACGTGGAACGCCCTGGTGATGTCCTCGATGTTGTCCTTGACGCTCAGCACGACGACGATGGTGGCGCTGAGCGCGGTCTTCTCCTTGAGCTTGGCGCAGACGTCGAAACCGCTGATATCGGGAAGCATGATGTCCAGCACGATCAGGTCGGGCTTCAGCGCCACCGCCTTCTCGACGCCCTCCTTGCCGGAGACGGAGATAACAGTCGTGATCCCCTCCTTCTCGAGCAGTTCCTTCACGATCGCCGCGTCGGTCGCGCTGTCCTCGATGATCAACACCTTCTTCGGCATTGTCCCCTCCCTCTTGCCCGCGTCTGCCGCGGGCCCGGCCGCCCCCTGGAAACCGGCGCCGATCACCCCCGCCGGGGCGGGGGGGGCGCGCCACGGTCCAGCGCCTCCACAAGCCGTTCGACGCACCGCCGGAGCGCGGCGAAATGCTCCCCGCCGGGCGGGATACCGCCGCCCCCCGCGGCCTCGAACGACTCCTCCACCGCGCGCGCGGCGGCGGCCGCCGCCGCGTACCCCATCATCGTCGCGGAACCGCGGAGGGTGTGGGCGTCGCGCGCCATCTTCCGCAGGAGGGCTTCGTCACCCCCGCCCCGCCCGAGCACGGTGAGCCCCCTCGCAAGGTTGCCGAGGAGCTCGCGCGCCTCGGCCTTGAAGAGGGCGTCGATACGCTCCTTGGCGGATTCCATCCCGCTGCGGCCTCTCATCCCGCGACGCGACGGGAGCGCGGGCCGACCGGATCAGGGAGGCGGGCCCCGTTTCGCCTCCCGAACTATGGGGTGGATGAGGGGATTCGAACCCCCGACAACCTGGGCCACAACCAGGTGCTCTAACCAGCTGAGCTACACCCACCGTAAAAGCAGTGTAACGTGTACGGTGCAAGGAATAGTGCGCATATGCAAGGATTCCCGGCACCACAACATATTGTATCGCGGCGGCGCGACGCATTCCAGCGAAAAGTTGCGGCGATGGAGCCAGAAGGACACACGGGACGCCGACTGCCTCTCCCTCAGAACCTCTCCCAGTGCAGCACCTCCGCGAGGGGCTTCTTGGGCGCGGACGGGGGCTCCGACGCGGGGTGTCCGACGGCGATCAGGGCCACCAGGCGATGCCCGGCGGGGGCGCCCAGCAGTTCGGCGACCCGCCCCGCGTACGGTTTCTTATCCCCCGCCACCCAGCAGTGTCCGAGGCCGTGCGCCCGCGCGGCGATGATGATGTTCTCCGTCGCGGCGCAGCCGTCCTCGAGCCAGTATTTCGTGTCGGCGCAGAACACGGCGATGCAGAGCGGCGCCTCCGCGATGAACGGACCCGTGGTCGCGAGGGCGGCCAGGGCGCGGCGGGTCTCCGTGTCAGTCACGGCGACGAACCGCCATGGCTGAACGTTGCGCGCGGTCGGCGCCATCCTTCCCGCGTCCACGATGCGCTCGATTGTCGCGCGGGGTACCGGTGTCCCCGCGAACCTCCGCACGCTGCGCCTGCCCATGATCGCCTCGATCGCATCCATCCGGGCCCCCTCCCCTGTTCGCGCCGGCATACAGAAGCCCGCCCTGGCGGCGCTCCGTCGCCTGCCCCCGGCTTTCCAGACCGCGGTGCGCGGTTTTCCGCGTCCGCGCATGAAGGATTCCGCAAAAAAACCTTGCGCCTCTTTCCGCCGCATGCAATACTTATGCCGATATGTCAACCGCGCCCGTGGGAACGGGTTGGAGGGGGCGCGACGACCGAAAGGGGCACGCAGACACGATGTACGCTCCCGTGGACCAAAAGGCGTTCACCTTCGCGGCGCGCTGCGAAGAGGCGTTCCTGATAGCCAAATTCGACGGCGTCGAGACCTCTGTCTCGATCCACGCGGCGGACCAGGAGCAGGTGGTCACGCTCCTCAACCGCCTCGTGGCGCGGATCGAACAAGGCGCGCTCCCCGGCTAGGCGGCCGGGCGGCGCCGCATCGTTCCGGCAGGCGGTCCCCTCCCGCTTCTTTCCTGTAGAAGAATGCGTTGTCGAAGCCGTGCGCGGCGCGCGCGACGATGCTGTACGCAACGACGCCGATCCTGTTAAACAAGACGTCCAACAGGATGTGGACGCTCATCCCGAACCCCAGCGGTATCGCCCATCCCCCCGTCGCCGGAACCGCCCACCCCAGGACCAGGAGGGCGGCCGCGAGCTCGAAGGCGTGCAACAGGACGAAGACGCGATCGAGCCGGCGGTTGTACATCACGTCGAAGAAATGCCGCAGGCTGAAATCTCGGCATGCGGGGCGGCGCGGGTGGACGGCATAGTCGTAGAGATGGTCGATATCGATAAGCGTGCCTCCGGCGAGGCTCCAGAAACTGATCGAAAGGGAGCGGAAGAGGGCGTAGAGCGCGGCGCTCACCGCGAGCGACGCCGCCAGGTGGCTGCCCGGCTTCATCGATCCATCCCCCCTACCCCACGCGCTCGATGAGGGCCCCGACCTTCCGGAGCTTCCCCTCCAGGTTTTCGTACCCCCGGTCGAGGTGGTAGACCCTGTCCACGACCGTCTCCCCGCGCGCGACGAGGCCCGCGAGGACGAGGGCGGCGCTGGCGCGGAGGTCGGAGGCCATCACCGGCGCGCCGCTCAGCCCCCGGACACCCCTGATGATGGCGCTCGACCCTTCGATCGAGATCCGCGCCGCCATCCTGTTCAGTTCCGGGACGTGCAGGAAGCGCTCGGGGAAGACCTTCTCGGTGACGACGCTTATGCCCGGGCAGAGGGTCAGCAAGGCGATCATCTGCGCCTGGAGATCGGTGGGGAACCCCGGGTACGGATGCGTGGCGAGGTCCACGACGCGCCGTCTCCCCGCCCCGCTCACCCGCAGCCCCCCCCGCAGCGCGCCGACGGAGACCCCCGCGGCCTCGATCAGATCGATCACCGCGCCGAGATGGTCGGGACGGGCGCCCTTCAGCTCGAGCTCCCCGCCCGTGATCGCCGCGGCGATCATGTAGGTGCCCGCCTCGATCCGGTCGGGGATAAGCGTGTGCGACGCGCCCGCGAGGCGCCGCACCCCCTCGACGCGGAGCGAGTGCGTGCACATCCCCCCGATGCGGGCGCCCATCTTCTTCAAGAACTCCGCGAGGTCCGCCATCTCCGGTTCGGAGGCGGCGCCCTCGATCCGGGTCACCCCGGGGGTCTTGACCGCCGCCATCAGCACGTTCGCGGTGGCAAGGACGCTGGACCCGAAGCGCCCCCCGAGGAACACCTCGCCCCCCCGCATCCGGTCCCCGCGCGCGACGACGAAACCGTGCGAGAGGCGCATCGATGCGCCCAGCCGCTCCATCCCCTTGATGTGCAGGTCGATCGGCCGCGCGCCGATGGCGCATCCTCCGGGGAGCGAGATGCGCGCCCGCCCCAGCGACCCGAGCAGCGGACCGAGCACGCAGATCGAGGCGCGCATCTTGCGGACGAGTTCGTACGGGGCGGTCGGGTTGCCGAGGCCGCGCGGGTCGATGACCACCTCGTGTGGCGACGGGAACTCCACCCGCGCCCCCAGGGCGGAGAGGATGTCGGCCATCGTGCGGATATCGGCGACGCGCGGGACGTTGCGGATGCGGGAGGGGCTGTCGCCGAGGAGCGCGGCGGCCATGATCGGAAGGGCGGCATTCTTGGCCCCCCCGATCCTGACCGTCCCCTTGAGCCGCCTCCCCCCCCGCACGACGATCCTGTCCATTGCCGCCGCCCTCGCGTGTCCTGTCCCGCCGGGGCCGACGCCCCGGACCCGTCAGACCCGTCCGACATCAGCCCCGACCACCAGCCGGTCGATTCCGGCGTAGTCCCTGTGCGTCTCGACGCGCCGGTAGACGCCCGCCCGCTCCATCATCGCGCGCACCTGCGGCGCCTGCCCCCTGCCCACCTCGAGCAGGAGCGCCCCCCCGGGGACGAGCACGGAGGGCGCCTCTTCCACGAGGCGCGCGAGGCAGCGCAGACCGTCCGGGCCGCCGCGGAGGGCGAGCCGGGGCTCGCGGTCCCGCACCTCGGGGGGGAGATCCGCCCAGTCGGCGTCCGACACGTACGGCGGGTTCGAGACGACCATATCCACTTTCCCCCGCCCCCCCGCCCGCAGCGGCTCGAGGAGATCCCCCTCCAGGAAGCATATCGCCCCCTCGACGCCGTTCTGCCGGGCGTTCGCCTTCGCGACGGCCAGCGCCTCCGGGGAGAGGTCGGTCGCGTACACGAACGTCCCGCCCGCCGCAGAGGCGACGGCGATGGCGATGTTCCCGCTGCCGGTCCCGACGTCGGCGACGTACCGCACCGCCTGCCGCGGGCGCCGCGTCAGCTCCTGCACGGCGCGCTCGACGAGCAGCTCCGTCTCCGGCCGCGGGATGAGCACGCGGTCGCTCACGCGGATCGGCAGGCCGTAGAACTCCACGGAGCCCACCAGGTGCCAGAGCGGCTTCCGGGCGAGCCGTTCCTCGATATAGCCCATCAGCCGGTCCATCTGTTCCGCGGTGAGCCGGCGGTCCCGGTCGCAGTAGAGATCCGCGCGCGCGGCCCCCAGGATGTGCTCGAGGAGCACCTCCATCGTGTAGCGCGCGTGCGGGATCCTCCGCTCGATGAAGAGCGCGCGGCCCCAGTTGATGAGATCGATGACGCGGTCGGAGTTGGGTCCCATGCTGCCTCGCACCCCGCGGTTGCGTTACCGCTGCTTCAGCCTCTCCTCCTGATCCTTCTCGATGAGCGCCTTCGTCAGATCCTCCAGATCCCCCTCCATCACCGCCCCCAGGTTGTGGATCGTCATCCCGATCCGGTGGTCCGTCAGCCGGTTCTGGGGGAAGTTATAGGTGCGGATCTTCGCGCTCCGGTCGCCGGTGGAGATCTGGGAACGTCGGAGCGTGGAGAGCTCGCGCTCGCGCTCCTCGTCCAGCGCCTCCTTGAGGCGCGCCCGGAGCACCCGCATCGCCTTGACCTTGTTCTTGTGCTGCGACTTCTCGTCCTGGCAGGTCACGACGAGCCCGGTGGGGATGTAGGTGAGGCGAACGGCCGAGTCGGTCGTGTTCACGCTCTGCCCGCCGGGGCCCGAGGAGCGGTAGACGTCCACGCGCACGTCCGCGGGGTCTATGGCGACCTCGACCTCCTCCGCCTCGGGGAGGACGGCGACGGTCGCCGCCGAGGTGTGGATGCGCCCGGCGCCCTCGGTCGCGGGGACCCGCTGGACCCGGTGCACGCCGCTCTCGTACTTCAGGCTCCGGAAGACGTCCCGCCCCTCGACGGAAAAGATGATCTCCTTGAACCCCCCGAGCCCGGTCGGATGGCTGTCCATCGTCTCCACCCGCCACCCCATGCGCTCCGCGTACCGCGAATACATCCGGAACAGATCCGCCACGAACAAGGCGGCCTCCTCGCCGCCGGTCCCCGCCCTGATCTCGACGATCGTATCGCGGTCGTCGTCCTTGCCGCGCGGCAGGAGGAAATGCAGGAGCTCCCCCTCGAGACGCCTCCGCCGCTCCTCGAGCGCCGCGACATCCCCCTCCGCGAGGGCCTTGAGCTCCTCGTCCGAGGCGGGATCGTCGAGGATCCGGCGGCTGCCCTCCAGCTCGCGCTCCACGCGCGTGTATTCGCCGTAGCGCGCGAGGGCGTCCCTGAGACCCGCGTGCTCCCGGGCGAGCGCGCGGTAGCGCTCCTGCCGGCGAATGACCTCCGGGTCGCTCATCTGCCGCTCGAGCTCCTCGAGCCGGCCGGCGAGCGCATCCATCTTCTCCCTGATCATGCCCCCCATCCTGGAGGTGGCGGCATCGGCAGCCGCGCACCCCCGCGCGCCCAGACGATGTTACTCGCCCGGCTGAACCTCGGGCGCCGAAGCGGGCGCCGTCTTGTCGGCAGCCGCCGGGGATTCAAGCGGGGCCGGCTCGGGCGCGGGCGGAGCCGCCGATGGTTCGGCCGCCGCCGCGCCGACCTTCCCCTTCTCCTGGGCGGGCTTCATCGCGTCCTTCAGGGTGCGGACCTTCTTCTTCTTCGGGGACTTCGGGGCGGCGTACTTCTTCATGAACTTCTCGACGCGCCCCGCCGTGTCGAGATACTTCTGCGTCCCGGTGAAGAACGGGTGGCACTTCGCGCAGACGCCCACCTTGATCTCCTTCCTTGTCGAACGGGTCTGGAACGTTTCGCCGCAGGCGCACGAGACCGTCGACTCCACGTACTTCGGGTGAATCCCCTGTTTCATCTTCCCCTCCTTGTCGAGCCCCCCGCCGCGTCTCAGTTGAGCGTGAGGAGGAACTCCGCGTTGCTCTTGGTCTTCTTGAGCTTCTCGATGATCATCTCCATCACCTCGACCGGGTTCAGCCCGCTCAACACCTTGCGCAGGGTCCAGACCTTGGTCAGCTCGTCGGGGTGCAGGAGCAGCTCCTCCTTGCGGGTCCCCGACTTCTCGATGTCGATGGCCGGGAAGCATCGCTTGTCCACGAGCCGCCGGTCGAGGTGCAGCTCCATGTTGCCGGTGCCCTTGAACTCCTCGAAGATGACGTCGTCCATCCGGCTTCCGGTGTCGACGAGGGCGGTGGCGATGATCGTGATGCTCCCCCCCTCCTCGATGTTTCGGGCCGCCCCGAAGAACCGCTTCGGCTTCTGGAGGGCGTTCGAGTCCACGCCGCCCGAGAGGATCTTGCCGCTGTGCGGCTGGATGACGTTGTAGGCCCGGGCGAGGCGGGTGATGCTGTCGAGGAGGATCACCACGTCCCGCTTGTGCTCGACGAGACGCCGGGCCTTGTTGATCACCATCTCGGCGACCTGCACGTGCCGGTCCGCGGGCTCGTCGAAGGTCGAACTGACCACCTCCCCCTTCACGGTGCGCTCCATGTCCGTCACCTCCTCGGGGCGCTCGTCGATGAGGAGGACGATCAGGTAGCACTCGGGGTTGTTGGTCGTGATGCTGTTGGCGACCTTCTGGAGCAGCATCGTCTTGCCCGCCCGGGGCGGGGAGACGATGAGCCCGCGCTGCCCCTTGCCGATCGGGGTCAGGAGGTCCATCACCCGCATGCTGATGTTGTCCGGCGCGGTCTCGAGCATCAGCCGCGTGTGCGGGTAGAGGGGCGTGAGGTTGTCGAACAGCGTCCGCTCCCGCGCCTTCTCCGGGGACTCGTAGTTGATCGCCTCGACCCGGATGAGCGCGAAGTACCTCTCCTTGTCCTTCGGCGGGCGTATCTGTCCGGAGATCGTGTCGCCCTTCTTGAGGTCGAACTTGCGGATCTGCGACGGCGAGATGTAGATGTCCTCGGGACAGGGGAGGTAGTTGTAGTTCTGCGAGCGGAGGAACCCGAAGCCGTCGGGGAGGATCTCGAGACAGCCCTCGCCGAACATCAGCCCGTTCTCCACCGCCCGCGCCTTCAGGATCTCCAGGATGAGCTGGTGCTTCTTGAGGGTGGCGATCCCCTCGATCTTCAAATCCCGCGCCATCCTGCTGAGCTGGGCCATCGTCATCTGCTGGAGCTTGCTGATATTGACCTGCTCCCCCCCCGCCGGGGAAACAGCCTCCTCCGGGCGGACCTCACGCGGCGCCTCCCGCTCCTGTCCCTCGCGCCTCCGCATCTCGTTCATCACCGGCTCCATCCGTGTCCTCGGTCTCACGCGTTACCTCCTGTCAATGAATCCCACAGTCTCCGCACCTGCCTCTCCGTATATGCACGCGTCCCGCCGTTGTCGACGATATGGCGGGCACGCCGTAGTTTCTCCCGTATCGGCCACTGCGACCGTATCCTGCGCACGACCTCGCGCCCCGAAAGCCGGTCCCGGGCCGCGCAGCGGCGCACCTGCTCCGCGCGCGGGCAGACGACCACCACCGTCGTATCGAACCATCGGTCCATGCCGCTCTCGAAGAGGAGCGGCACGTTCGCCACCGCGACGCGGCGCACCCCCTCGCGCCGGGCGCGGGCGAGCCGCCGCCTGATCTCCCGCCCCACCCTCGGGTGGACGATCGCGTTCAGGCGCCGGAGCAGGCGCCCGTCCCTGAAGACGACGGCGGCGAGGCGGCGGCGGTCGATCGAACCGTCCGGGGCGCAGATGCCCCCGCCGAACAGGCGGACGATTTCGCGCCACGCCGGCCGGCGGGGGGCGATCGCCTCGTGCGCGATCTCGTCGGCGTCGATCACGAGCGCCCCGAGCCGGCCGAGGATCCCCGCAACCGTGCCCTTGCCGGTGCCGTAGCCGCCCGTGAGCCCGATCGTGACAAGGGGAGCCCTCCCCCCCTTCGCGCCCTTTATACCCTTCGCCTTCTTCACACCGCGCCTTACAGCTCCCCCCAGTTCGAGCCCGTCTCCAGGCGCACCTCCAGGGGCACCCGGAGGGCCCACGCCTTCTCCATCTTCTCCCGGACCATCGCGCCGAAGTCGACTGCCTGTTCCCGATCCACCTCGAAGAGGAGCTCGTCGTGGATCTGAATCAGCATCGCCGCGCGCCATCGCCCGCCCCGCATCTCCCGCGCGATCGCGAGCATCGCGATCTTGATCAGATCCGCGGAGGAGCCCTGGATCGGCGCGTTGGTCGCGATCCGGCTCCCCTGCTCGCGGGTCGGCCCGCTCCGGCTCGCGAGCTCGGGAACGGCCCGCCGCCGGTTGAGGAGCGTCGCCACCCAGCCGCGCGCGGCGGCCTCCTTCAAGGCGGCGTCGATGTACCGGCGCACGCCGGCGTAGTGCTGGAAGTACCGGTCGATGAACCCCCGCGCCTCCCCCGGCGCGATCCCAAGGTCGCGCGCGAGCCCGAAGGCGCTCATCCCGTAGACGATGCCGAAGTTGACCGTCTTGGCCTGCCGGCGCATCTCCGGCGTCACCGCCGCGGCTTCGACCCCGAACAGCGCCGCGGCGGTGCGGGCGTGGATGTCGTCGCCGCGGGCGAACGCCGCGACGAGCTCCCGATCGCCCGAGAGGTGGGCGAGGACGCGGAGGTCGATCTGCGAGTAGTCGGCGGAGAGCAGCACCATCCCGGGGCGTCCCGGCACGAACGCCTGCCGGATCCGCCTCCCGATCTCCGTGCGCACCGGGATGTTCTGGAGGTTCGGGTCGCTCGAGGAGAGTCGCCCGGTCGCGGTCCCCGTCTGGCGGAAGGTGGTGTGGATGCGCCCCGTGCGCGCGTTGACCAGCCGCGGGAGGATGTCGACGTAGGTGTTCTTCAGCTTGCTCAGGCTCCGGTACTCGAGGAGCTTGGCGGGGAGCGGATGCAGGCGGGAGAGATCGAGGAGCGCGTCGTAGTCGGTCGACCAGCCGGTCTTGATCTTCCTCGTCGGGGTGAGACCGAGCCGCTCGAACAGCACCCGCGCGAGCTGGGACGGGGAGTTCAGGTTGAACGCCCCCCCCGCCATCCGGTGGATGGCGGACTCGAGTTCCTCGAGCGCGCCGCCCAGCTCCGCGGAGAGGCGCCGGAGCGGCTCCGTCTCGACCCGTATCCCCGTCTCCTCCATCCCCCCCAAAACCTCCGCGAGCGGCATCTCGATGTCGCGGAACAAGGCGTCCATCCCCTGCTCGGCGAGGCGCGGCTCCATCAGGGCGCGCAGGCGGAGGACGGCGTCCGCCTCCGCGCACGCGTGGGGGGAGATCGCGGCCGGCGGGAGCTCCGCGAGGGAGGCGCTTTTCTTGCCGGCGAGGCCGGAGGAGGCGGCGAGGCGTGTGTCCAAATAGTCCAAGGCGAGGTCGCCGAGCTCGTAGGAGGCGCGCGAGGGGTTGAGCAGCCACGCGGCCAGCATCGTGTCGAACGCCTGCCCCTCCAGTTCCAGGCCCGCGCCGCGCAGCAGGCGCGCCGCGCGCTTGAGGTCGTGCCCGGTCTTCATCAACCTAGGGTTCGCGAGGGAGGGCCCGAGCAGCTCCCGCAGGCGCCCGGTTCCGGGCGCGTAGCAGGCCGCTCCCGGCGCGCTGCAGATGGCGATGCCGACAAGTTCCGCGGCCATCGGGTCCCGAGAGGTGGCCACGAGTTCCAGGGCGAACCCTCCCGTTTTCGCGAGGGCGGCGGCGAGCTGCGCGAGGGCCTCGGGGTCTTCGAGGCAGCGGTACTCCGCAACGCCGGGGCCGTTTCCGCCCGCGAACTCCGCCTGGAGCCTTTTGAATTCGAATCGGCGGAAGAGCTCGCCGAGGCGCGCGCGGTCGGGCTCCTTCACGGCGAGCGCGGAGGTCGCGATGTCGAGCGGGACGTCCCTTTTGAGCGTGACCAGCTCGCGCGAGAGCCGCGCCTGCTCCGCGTGGCGCACCAGCTTCTCCCGGCGCTTCTCCCCCTTCACCTCCGCCACGTGCGCGAGCACCCCCTCGATGCCGCCGAATTGACGCACCAGCTCGATCGCCGTCTTCTCCCCTATGCCGGGCACCCCCGGCACGTTGTCGCTCGCATCCCCCGCCAACGCGAGCACCTCGATTACCTTCGCCGGCTCCACGCCGAAGCGCGCCGTCACCGCGGCGGCGTCGCAAACCTCCCCGGCCTCGGGCCTGATCACCGAGATGCGGTCGCCGACGAGCTGGAGCATATCCTTGTCGCTGGTGACGAGAAAGACGTCGTACCCCTCCCCCACCGCCCGCACGGCCAGGCTCGCCATCAGGTCGTCGGCCTCGACCCCGTCCCGCTGGACCGAAGGGATCCGGTAGGCGTCGATGACCTCCCGGATGAACGGCAGCTGGACGGAGAGATCGTCCGGCATCGGTTTCCGGGTGGCCTTGTAGGCGCCGAAACGCTCGTGCCGGAACGTCGGGGCCGGGGTGTCGAAGACGACGGCGACGGCGTCCGGCGTCCGCTCGCGCAGCAGCTTGAGAAGCATGTTGGTAAAACCGTAGACCGCGTTGGTCGGCTCACCGGAGGAGCTGCGGAGATCGCGGATGGCGTAGAACGCCCTGTAGGCGCACGACATTCCGTCGATGAGGAAGAGAGTCCGACGTTGCACCGGTTACCTGCCCGGGGGGCACAAGTTCATCGACTGTGGACGAGGAACACGCACGTCTCACGCGCAGCGCCGCCCACGCGGCGCGACGCCGGCCGCGCGCGGCGCGATCCGGATCATCATTTTGGGATTGAATGATGGTGGGACAACCGGCCCCGGAAACACCCCTGAGTCCGCGCGGATGGTAGCATGCGTCCCCCCGCAGCCGTCAACCATTATTTTCGACCCGTGCGCCGCGAAACGGGCGGCGTCACCGTCCGCCGATCTGGATCAAGATCTGCTCGGGATCCTGCGCGGCGTTCATCATCGACTCGTAGCTGATCGTCCCCTGCTGGTACAGGTTCATCAGCGACATGTCCAGCGTCCGCATCCCGTGCCGGGCTCCGGTCTGGATGTCGGACTGTATCCGGAACGTCTTGTTCTCGCGGATGAGGTTCTGGATGGAGGGGGTCGCGATCATGATCTCGGTCGGCGCGACCCGACCCGAGCCGCTCAGTTTCGGGAGCAGGAGCTGCGAGATCACCGCCACGATGCTCTGCGAGAGCTGGGAGCGGATCTGTCCCTGCTGTCCGGTGGGGAATGCGTCGATGATCCGGTCCATCGTCCTCCCGGCGCCGGTGGTGTGGAGGGTGGCGAAGACGAGGTGCCCCGTCTCGGCGGCGCTGATCGCCGCCTCCATCGTCTGCAGGTCGCGCATCTCCCCGACGAGGATCACGTCCGGGTCCTGCCGGAGGCCGTGGACGATCGCGTCGGAGAAGTCGGGGACGTCGACCCCCACCTCGCGCTGGGTCACGACCGATTTCGCGTGATCGTGGTAGTATTCGATCGGGTCCTCGATGGTGAGGATGTGGCAGTCCCGCTCCTGGTTGATGACGTTCAGCATCGAGGCGAGCGTGGTCGTCTTCCCCGAGCCGGTGGGGCCGGTGACGAGAATCAGCCCGCGCGGCTTGTAGAGGAGCGTCTTGATCATCGCGGGGAGGCCGATCTCCTCGAGCGTCAGCAGGCGGTTGGGGATCAGGCGCAGCGCCATCGCCATCGAGCCCTTCTGCTTGTAGACGCTCACCCTGAAGCGCGCCTGGTCGCCGAAACTGAAGCCGAAGTCGGCCCCTCCTTTCGTGCGCAGCTTCTCCTGGTTCTGGTCGGAGGTGACGCCCTTGACGAGCCGTTCGGTGTCCACGGGCCCGAGCGGCGGCCCCTCGAGCGGGATCAGCCCCCCGTGGAGCCGTATCGTCGGCGGACAGCCGACGCATATGTGCAGGTCGGACGCCCCCTCGGCGACCGTGCGCTCCAGAAGCTCCTTCATCTCGACCATAACCGCGCACCCCTTTCCTCTTTGGCTCCCCGCCGTCTCCCCGCCCTGCGCGCCGCCGCCTTCCGCGCCTCGTTTGCCACCTCGTCCAGCGGCGCCCCCGTCCTCGCCGCCAGCGCCGCGCAGTCGTCGTGCTCCGGCGCGGCGGTCACCCGTCCGCCCGGGCGCCGCGCCAGCTTCACCCGGACGCGCCCGAACCGCGTCTTCACCTCGACGATCCTCCGCGGGAGCGTCACGCGCCGTTCCTCGCGCATCCGCACCCCCAGCGTCGTGCTCTCGCGCAGCACGATCTCCGCCGCCGTGCCCGCCAACCCCGGCGAAAGGAGGGCGGTGAGGAGCTGGCCCGGGCGGTTCTTCTTCATCAACACCGGGGTCATGAAGACGTCGAGCGCCCCCGCCTCGAAGAGGAGGCGCGAGAGGTGGTCGTACCGGGATGGCGGCATGTCGTCGATTTCGGTCTCGAGGACCGTGACGACGCCGGCGCCGTCCCCACCCTCCGCCTCACCGAGGACGAGACGCAGCAGATTGGGAACGCCGTGGAAGCGTTTCTCCCCGGCCCCGTAGCCGACGCGCACAACCGTCATCGCCGGGCAGGCGCCGAACCCCGCCGCGACCGCCCGGAGGATCGCGATCCCGGTCGGGGTCACCATCTCGCCGGGGGAGGGGTGCGGCGCGACCGGGAGCCCGCGCAGCAGTTCGACGGTGGCGGGCGCAGGCACCGGAAGAAGCCCGTGCGCGCACCGCACCATCCCGCCGTTCCACGGGAGGGCGGAGGCGCGGACCTCGTCCACGCCGAGCAGCTGCAGCCCTGCGAGGGCGCCGAGCACGTCGACGACGGAGTCGACGGCTCCGACCTCGTGGAAATGCGCCTCGGCGAGCCGCACCCCGTGGACCCTCGACTCGGCCCGCGCGAGGAGGTGGAACGTCTCCTCGGCGCTCCGCCGCACCGGCGCCGGGAGCCGGCTCCGCCGCACCAGGCGCAGGATCGGCTCGAGCCCGTGGAGTGTCTTCCCGGCCCCCGCAACGATCGTCACGGACGCCCTCGTCCCGGCGAGCCCTTCGCGCCGCACGCGGCGCGCCTCGAGGCGCCATCCGCGCAGGGGGAGACCGCGGAGTGCGCCGCGGAGCGCGTCGAGGCGCAGCCCCGCGTCGAGCAGGGCGCCGAGGATCATATCGCCGCTCACGCCGGCGAAGCAGTCGAAGTACGCGACCTTTCTCATATCGCCCTTCACCGTCCGCAATGCCGCGGATCTTCGCGGATCACCCATCGTCCCTCCGCGTCCGCGCGCAGCCGTGTCGATCTGCGGCCGGAAGCCCCTACCTCGTCTTGTTGATCAGGGCGGCGGCGTAGCCCGCTCCGAAACCGTTGTCGATGTTCACCACCGTGACGCCCGCCGCGCAGCTGTTGAGCATCCCGAGCAGCGCCGCGATGCCGCCGAAACTCGCGCCGTAGCCAACGCTCGTCGGGACCGCGACGACGGGCCTTCCCACGAGCCCCCCCACCACGCTCGGCAGCGCCCCCTCCATCCCCGCGGCGACCACGATTACCCGGGCGCGCGCGAGGTCCGGCAGCTTGCGGAGCAGCCGGTGCAGCCCCGCGACGCCCACGTCGTAGAACCTGCGGACGGTGTTGCCCATCGACTCCGCGGTGACCGCCGCCTCCTCGGCCACGGGGCCGTCCGCGGTGCCGGCGCTCACCACGGCGATGAAGCCGGGGGCCTTGGTGAGACGGCGCCGCTCGACCGTCACCGCGTGCGCGCGGCGGTGGTAGACCGCGTCCGGGAACAGCGCGTGGATGCGGCGGAACGCCTCCTCGGAGGCGCGCGTGGCGAGCAGGTTGTCCCCCGCCCCGCAGATCCGCGCGGCGATCTCCTCGATCTCCTCGACGGTCTTGCCCTGGCAGAAGATCACCTCGGGGTACCCCTGCCTGATCGCCCGGTGCCCGTCCACCGTGCTGTGGCCGAGCTCCTCGAACGGCAGATGGCGGACCCTCTTGAGGGCGGCCGCGGGGGAGATCTTCCCCTTCGCGACATCCGAGAAGAGTTTTTTCAGATTGTCCGGATTCATATCCCCGCCTCCATCCGCGGCCAAGCGCCGCGGCGTCCCGCGCCGCGCCGCTGCGCAACGACCGGCGGCCGGGCCCCTAGCAGAGCCGCAGGCCCGGGTCTATATCGAGATCCGATCCGTCCCGCCGTCCCTCGGCCCACTGCAGGCGCGCGAGCAAGGCGATCATCGCGCCGTTGTCGGTGCAGTGGGACGGCGGTGAGGCGACCACGCGCACCCCCCGCCTCGCGGCCTCCCGTTCGATCCCCGACCGGAGCGCCTCGTTGCGCGCGACCCCCCCCGCGAGCAGCACGGTGCGGGCGCCCACGCGGCGGGCCCCCTCGACGGTCTTCAGGCGCAAAACCTCGATCACCGCCTCCTGGAACCCGCGCGCGACCGCGTCGACCTCCTCTTCGCCGGGCGGCGCCGCCCCGCCCGACCGGAGACGGGTGCGCACCGCCGTCTTCAGGCCGCTCAGACTGAACTCCAGGTCGCCGCTCTTGAGCAGCGGCCGCGGGAAACGCACCGCCCTCGCGGCGCGGCGCGCGCGCCTTTCGATCGCGGGCCCGCCGGGGTACGGGAGCCCGAGCATCGAGGCCACCTTGTCGTAGGCCTCCCCGACCGCGTCGTCGCGGGTCTGCCCCAGCAGCTCGTAACGGCCCCACTCGGGCACGATCGCGAGGATCGTGTGCCCCCCGGAGACGACGAGCGCGACCGCCGGGAAGTCGATCCCGCCGCCCGCCACGCACATGTACAGGTGCGCCTCGAGGTGGTTGATCCCGAGGATCGGCGCCCCGAGGGCGTACGCGAACCCCTTGGCGAAGCTCACCCCCGCGAGGAGGCAGCCCGCGAGGCCGGGCCCGCGCGCCGCCGCGACGAGGCCGACATCGCGTGCCGCGGCGCCCGCCTCCCGAAGCACCCGCGCGGTGAGCGGCGCGAGGGTGCAGAGGTGCCGGCGAGAGGCGAGCTCGGGGACCACCCCGGCGTAGCGCGCGTGCAGTTCGTCCTGCGACGCCACCGCCTCCGCGGCGATCGCGCCGCTTCGCGCGTCGACCAGCGCGACGCCGGTCTCGTCGCACGACGTCTCTATACCGAGGATCAGCACGGCGCACCTCGCGGCCGGGGGATGAGCCGGACGGTATCAGCCCGCCGCGGGGGTTTTCGCGGGGGCGGGGGCGGGGGTGGCCCCGAGCGGTTTCCGGACGGCGAGGATCCCCTGTAGGAGGTCGAGCGCCCGCTCCAGCTGCACGTCCGCCGCCTCCCCGAGCTTCTTCAGCTCCGCCTTCTCCGTGGCGAGGTCGGTCCCCTCCGGGCTCTCCTTGATCATCCTCTCCAGCCTGCGCCGCATGAGCACCTTGATCTCCTGTTCGTCCGTCATCTCGACCCGGATATCGGGCTGGACCCCGACCTTCTGGATCACCCGGCCCTTGGGGGTGAAGTAGTGCGCGGTGGTCAGGCGCAGGGCGGAGCCATCGGGGAGCGGGAGCACGCTCTGCACCGACCCTTTGCCGAACGTCGGCTCGCCGAGGATGATGCCGCGGCCCCAGTCCTGCAGCGCCCCGGCGACGATCTCCGACCCGCTGGCGCTCCCCTTGTTCACGAGGATGACCATCGGCAGGTCCGGAAAGGCCGCCTTGCCGTGCGATTTGAACTCGATGTTCTGTGTCCGGATCCTGCCCTTCGTGTACACGAGCAGCCGCTCCCCGCCGATGAACTTGTCGGCGATCTCGATGGCGACCTGGAGAAGGCCCCCGGGATTGTTGCGGAGGTCGAGGATGAGCCCCTCCATCCCCTCGGCCGCGAGCGCCCGCAGCGCCTTGTCGAAATCGCTCCCGGTGTGCTCCTGGAACTGGGTGAGGCGGATGTAGCCGATCCGGCTCCTGACGAGCCCGGCGTCCTTGACGCTCTGGATCTGGATGTTTGCGCGGGTGATGGCGAACGGCAGCATCGCGCCGGTGCTCGGCCGCATCACCGTAATCCGCGCGACGGTCCCGGGGGTGCCGCGGAGGGTGCGGACCGCCTCCACGAGGCTCAGGTCCTTCGTCGAGACCCCCTCGATCTCCACGATGCGGTCGCCCGCCCTGAGCCCCGCCTTGAATGCGGGGGTGTCCTCGATCGGCGCGACCACGGTGAGGAACTTGTCCCGGATGGTGATCTCGATGCCGAGGCCGCCGAACGCACCCTCGGTCTCGACCTTCATCTCGCGGTAGATCTCCTCGTCCATGAACTGGCTGTGGGGATCGAGGGCGCTGCACATCCCCTTGAGGGCGCCGTAGGCGAGATCGCGGTCCTCCACCTCGCGGTAGTAGTGCCTCGAGACGATATCCATCCCGGAGACGAAGATGTCGAGGCCCGACCGCAACTGTCTGTCCGCGGCCCGGCCCAACGCCGCGCAGAGGGCCGTGACGAGGCAGCAGGCCGCAAGGCACGAGGCCGCGACGGGGAAGGGGCTGCGCCTGCGCACGACTAGTTCCCCTCCTTGCTCTTCATTATGCGCATCCCCTTGATGAGGTCGATCGCGCGCTGCACCACCGGGTCCGTTTCCTGCTCACCCTTCGGAGCCTTCACGCCCTTCAGCCCCTTCTCGCCCTTTTCGTCGGGGATCTCGAACTCCTCCCCCTCCCCTTCCCCCCCCTCCCCCTCCCCCGCCTCCGTCTCCGCCGTCTCGGATACGACCTCTATGTCCGGGGTGAGCCCCTTGTCCTGTATCTCGGCGCCGGCCGGCGTCCGGTAGACGGCGGTCAAAAGCGTGATCACCGAACCGTCCTTGAGCGTGAACGTCCCCTCCTCGAAGGCGCAGCCGAAACTCTTCTGCCCCATCAACACGCCCCGCCCTTCCGCCTGCAGCGCGCCCGCGAGCACCTCCGCCGCGCCGCTCGTCCCTCCGTTGACGAGGATTACCACCGGGCCCTCGGCCGACGGCTGTGCGCCGGACGAGACGAACTCCTTCCGCGCCTCATCCGACCGGGCCGCGAGCGTCGCCACGAGCCCACCCTCCGAAATGAAGTGCCCGGCGACCTCGATGGCTGCCTCTATCTCCCCCGCGGGGCAGTCCCTGAGGTCGAGGACCGTGCCGTCGGCGCCGCGCTCCTTCAGGGCGGCAAGGCACTCGGCGACCCGCGCGGGCGTTCCCCGGTCGAAGCGCGCGATCCTCAGCAGGGCGATCTTGTCTTCCGGCATCTCCGTCCGCGCCGCCGGCCCCTCCACCTTCCCGGGGGCGAGGGTGAAATCAAGGAACTCGCGCTCCCCCCGCCGCGCCACCTGCAGGCGCAGCTCCCCCGCGGCGGCGCCGCGGAAGAGCTGGAGCAGTTCGGCGAGCGGGCGATCGTCGACGGGCTCCTCCCCGATCTTGATGATCAGGTCGCCGCTCTTCAGGCCGGCCTTCCAGGCCGGCCCGTTCTCCACGGGGGAAACCACCGTGAGCAGCCTGTTCTTGTACGCCACCTCGAGCCCATAGGTGCCGGGCTCCCCCGCCGGGGGGCCGGGGGTCGCCCGGGGGGCCGGGGCCGGCAGGTAGGTGCTGTAGCTGTCGAGCGAGGCGAGCATCCCCCGGAGCGCGTCCTGCATCAGCCGCTCGGTGCCCAGCTTCTCTATGTAGTCGCGCTGGATGATCGTGATGACGTCGCAGAGGATGTCGAGGCTCCGGTAGACGTCCCCGTCCTTCTCCGCTGCGCCCCCCGCCGGGGCGGCGGGCCGGGACAGGACGACCGATGCGGCCAACATGAGCAGCAGACAGTACAGCGGGAAGCGGGTCGAAGAATATCTCATCGTCGCGGTGTCCTGGGTTGACGCGGGCGGCGAAAGACGGGGCGCCTCAGCCCCGTTTCCTTCCCATCGCCCTCTTGGCTGCCTTGCAGATATCGCCGGGGGTGAGCCCGTATCTCCGGAGCAGCTCGTCGGGTTCGCCGGACTGGCCGAACCGGTCGCGGATCCCGACCATCTCGACCGGGACCGGATACTGCGCCGCCGTCGTCTCCGCGACGGCGCTGCCGAGTCCGCCGAGCAGGGTGTGCTCCTCCGCGGTGACGAGCGCGCCGGTCTCCCTGGCCGCGGCGACGACCGCCTTCGCGTCCAGGGGCTTGATCGTGTGCATGTCGACGACCGCCGCCCGGATCCCCTCGGCCGCGAGGGCCTCGGCGGCCTCGATCGCCGCGAGGACCATCAGGCCGCAGGCGACCAAAGTCACGTCTTCGCCGTCGCGCAGGCGCACGGACTTGCCGATAACGAACGGCGTCTCCTCGCTCGTGACCTGCGCAGTCTTGGGCCGCGCCGTCCGGATGTAGACGGGCCCCGGGATCCGGGCCGCGGCGAGCACCGCCTTCTTCGCCTCCACCCAGTCGCACGGCACGATGACGGCGAAGTGCGGGATGGTACGCATTAGGGAGATGTCCTCGACGCACTGGTGCGAGAGGCCGTCGGGCCCGACGGTCAGCCCGCCGTGGCTCGCGACGATCTTCACGTTGGCCCTCGTGGCCGCGACCGAGTTCCTGAGCTGCTCCCAGCAGCGGCCGGTGGCGAAGATGGCGAAGCTCGACGCGAAGACCGTCTTCCCGGAGAGGGCGAGCCCGACGGCCATGTTGACCATGTTCTGCTCGGCGATGCCCGCGTTGAAGAAGCGCTCGGGAAACTCTTTCCTGAAGACGGACGAACGCGTCGACTCGGCGAGATCCGCGTCGAGCACGACGACGTTCCCGTTGCTCCTCCCGAGCTCGAGGAGCGCCTCGCCGTACCCGTCCCGTATCGCCCGTGCAGCCCCCATCGCCTTACGCCTCTCCCAGTTCGGCGAGCGCCCGCTTCGACTCCTCGGCCGTTGGCGCCACGCCGTGCCAGTTGACCTGGGCCTCCATGAACGAAACCCCCTTGCCCTTCACGGTCCTGGCGATGATGGCGGACGGCTTCTTCTTCGGTTCCGCGGCCCAGTCGAGCGCGGCGATGATCTGCCTGAAATCGTGTCCGTCGATCTCGCGCGCCGCCCAGCCGAACGCCTCCCACTTCGCCGCGATCGGCTCGGGGTTCATCGTGTCCTGCACCCTCCCGTCGATCTGGAGGCCGTTGAAGTCCACGATCGCGCACAGCCGGTCGAGCCGGTAGTGCGCGGCGGCCATCGCGGCCTCCCAGACCTCGCCCTCCTCGATCTCCCCGTCGCCGAGGACGACATAGACCCGGTAGCCCCTGCCGTCGATCCTCCCCGCGAGCGCCATCCCCACCCCGACGGAGATCCCCTGGCCGAGGGAGCCGGTCGAGGTCTCGACGCCGGGGACGCGCGTGGCGTCCGGGTGCCCCTGGAGCATCGCGCCGAATCTCCGCAGCTTGAGGAACTCCCCCTTCGGAAAGTAGCCGCACTCGCCCAGGACGGCGTAGAGGGCCGGGGCCGCGTGCCCCTTGGAGAGGATGCACCGGTCGCGGTCCGCCCAACGCGGTTCCTTCGGGCGATGGCGCATTTGGGTGAAATAGAGCGCCGTGAGGATGTCCGCGATCGACAAGGAGCCGCCGGGGTGCCCTGACCCCGCCCGGGCGATCATCCTGATGATGTTCATGCGGATGGTACGCGCCCGCTCCTCGAGCTCCCGGAGAAACGAATCGTTCAGGGGGCGCACCGCGGTCTGTTTCCTGTCGCGCCTTGTCGAGCCGCCGAACCTCGTCGTCACGGAAGGATAGCCCCCCGGTGGGGAACCGATACTAGCAATGGGCCGGGGGCAAGTCAACCGCATTCGATGCTCGGGTCCGTGCACCGCCGCCGCATCGAACCTCGGCGGCCGGGTATCGACTATCGACCGCGCACCGGCTGACGAAACATATCGCGGCATGCGGCCCGCGCCGCATTGAAGAACCGTATCGCCTCCGGCGAGGCGTAGTCGGGGTACGTCCAGGGCCACGCCCGGAAGCTTCCCGCCTCAAAGCGCAGCATCGGCTGCGCGTAGATCCCCTTCCCGAGATAGACCCGGGAGGCCGCGTCCTTCACGGAGGCCACCACGACGGCGCCCGGATCCAGGTAGCCGGGATCCGCGTTCAGGCGCCGTCTGCCCCCGGATGCGAACCGCCCCTCCAGCGCGTTGGCCTCGATCTTCCAGTCCCGGAGGCCGTCCGCCGGGGCGGGATCCCTGAAGAGGACGAAGCGCCGGACGAGATCGGGGCCCATCTCGTTTTCATAGAAGTCGGTGAAACCGAACTGTATCGGCGCGCCCACGAGTCCGGGGGCGCCCCACAGTCCGGCGAGGGCGTCGAGGAACAGCTGCGGGTCCTCGCCCGCGGCACACAGCAGCGCGGCGACGCGCGCGACCGGCCCCTTCTCCCTTGCCGCGCCCATCGGATCGCTCCGAATCTCAATCGAGCTGCCGAATCTCGTAGAACGCGACATCCCGGGGAGCCCGGGGGAGACTCATCGTCTCGATCTTCTTCTCCCCGGGGGCAAGATCCTCCGTGATGTAGAGGATCGTGTCCCGGCACAGGAACCTGCCCTTGGCGTTGAAGAGCATCAGCTGGAACCGCGGGGTGACGGGGACCGCGGAGTCGTTGTGCAGGGCGACATCGGCGAGGATCCTCCCGGTCCCGGCCTGCGTCCTGAAAAGAACCGCCTTCACGTACTCGACCCCCTCGACCTTCTTCTGAAGCAACCGCTCTCCTACGCTGAACAGCTGCAGCAGGCCCGGCCGGCGTTCCTCCTTCTCGTACGCCTCCAGAATGTCCTGGTCTTCGATCTGGCGCTCCGTCTCGACGATCTTCTTGATCGCCGGCTTCGGCGTCGTGGAAAGCGGTATCGGGGCGGCCTTGTGCGCCGCCTTCTGCATCGAGGCATTCACCCGCGCCTGCTGGAAAACGGCGATCTGCCGTAACACCAGGAATAACCCCAGCACGACCGCCGCGATCAGCAGGTAGGCCCCGAAAAGGTTTTTGCGTTCCAGAGTATCGTTCATCATCGCTCCTCCCGTGCGGGTTGCATGGCGCCCGGGCCGCCGCCCGGGCGCCGGTTAAAAGACCTTCCTCCCGAGATACCCGAACAGCCCCGGGCGTTTGGCCAGGTTGTCGTAGGAGAAAAGAACCACGCCGAGCGCCCCCAGCCTTCTACAGTCCCCGACCTGCGCCGCGAGCGCCGCGGGGGAATCCAGCACCTTGTAGGCCCCGAGCCCGACGGCGACCCTCTTCCCCGCTCCGGCCGCCGAGAGCGCCTTCTCCGCGCGCGCGCGGACCAGCGCCCGGTCCGCGCTGTAGTTCATCGGCACGACGAAGTCGACGAGCCCCTCGCCGAGCCAGCGGCGCCAATCCTGGAAGGTGCTCTCGCGGCACTTCTTCTCGTCGGCGACGACCGCCACGGAGAGCGCCTTCCCCCGTTTTCCCGTCAGACGCTTCGCCCCCCCGACGAACAGCGTCACCTGGTCCCGCCGCCACCCGTCCCAGCGCGCCCGCGCCGCCGCCGTACGCCGACTCGGGGCGGCGCCGGCGGCTTTCTTGAACGCCGCCACGCTTGCGGACCCGTAGCCGAAATCCGTCTTCCCCTTCTCGTCGAACGGGTACCGCGCGTAGTCGAGGTGGATGCCGTCGAGGTCCGGGTATCGCTCCAGCAGCTCCCGCACAACGCGCAGGAGATGCCTGCGCGCGACCGGGTCGCCCGGATCGAGCCAGTAGCCGCCGTCGGGGAGCGCGTGCCGGGGGTAGTCGAGTATCGATTTCCCCGACCGGTCGCGGGTCATCGCCCCCTTCCCGAGCGCCTGTATCGTCTTTGCGTCCCGTCCTCCCCAGACCCTGAACACGTTCACCCATGCGTGGAGCTGCATCCCCCGCGCGTGCGCCATGTCGATCGCCAGGCGCAGGGGGCAGGCCTTCTCCCGGGAATAAAAGGCGTCGTACGGCCCCGCGTCCGCGATCCCGGAACGGTACCACGCCTTGTCCCCGCGGTAGACCTGCAGGAACACCGTGTTGACGCCCGCCTCCTCCAGACGCCGGAACATCTCCTCGATCCTGGCGCGGCTGGAGAGCGTGGCGTTGGCGCCCTCGCACTCCGCCCAAATCCCGCGCATCTCGCGGGGGCGCTCCGGCGGCCGCGGGCGGAGACGGGGGGAGGCGGAGGCGCAGGCGGCGAAGGCGCAGAAGAGGAGCGCGTGGCGGGCGGCGGCGTGCCGCCGCCTCCCCGCGGAGGGACGCGCAGCGGGGACGAGCCCCGCCGTCGGGTGACCGCCGTTCACGGGAAATGAAGGCATACCCACGCAGCGCCCGCGTCAGAACCGCACGCCGGGCATCAGGTTCGGCTGGTTCTCCCACGGCTCGGGCCTGGCCCATGGGATGGAGGAGCCGCCCTCGGGGGTCGCGCACCCCGCGAGGAGCGCCGCCAGGGCGGCGATGCACAGCACCGCACCCGCACGCCACAGGTATCGTGTCAGGGCCATAGAAACCGCTCCGGTATCGGGGGTAAGTGTACCACGCAGGCACGGGCCGCGCAACCGGTTCCGGTGTGTTGGGGGCTGTTTTGGGGGCTTGACAGCGCATCGGTGCTGCGGTACGATGTGGCCGCATGGTGCGGAATGGCGCGCCTACGCAGGGAGGGATCGGCCATGGATGCGTTGCAGACGGGAATGAAAACCTTCTCGAGGATCTTCAGCCTCTCGTTCAGCGGGAAGAAGATCGCCTTGCAGATCGGCGGGATGGTCTGCGCCGTGGCGGCCTCCCTTGTCATCATGAACCTCCTCGGCGGTTTCGTCCTGCGCGGCCAGCTCCAATCGCTCGTCGCAATCCTGAACTGGGTGGCGGTGCTCTTCATACTATTCTTCACCTGGGGTGCGATCGCGAAGGTGACCGTGGCGGAGGTCGCCGGGCTCCCGGCGGTCGATTTCAAAGGGGCGCTGCACGCCGTCCGGGTATCCGCCACGCCGCTGATCATCGCGCCGCTCAAGATCGTCCTGATCATCCTCCTGATGGTGCTCTGTCACTCGATCGCCGGCTGGTTCGGCCGCATCCCCTTCCTCGGTGAGATCGTCTGGCCGTTCCTGGCGCTGCCGCTCTTCTTCTTGAGCGCCCTGCTCGTCGCCGCGGGGATCATCCTCCTTTGCGGGACCCTGCTCCTGCCCCCCATCATCATGGTCGGCAAGGAGAGCCCGGTCAGCGAGCTCAACGACTTCATCCGGGCCAACACCGTGCGTTTCATCGGCTACCTGATCGCCACCGCGCTCGTCTTCATCATCATCGTCCATTTCCTCTCCGCGGTCACCGCCGTGGACGCGATGATCTCGTCGCGGACCATGGGCGCCCAGTACACGCGGATCGTCTCCTCCGTGCCGCCGGCGTTCAACAGGGCGTTCGACTGCGCGGCCGGGTTCTTCTCCCTCCCCGAGTGCTGCAGCCCCCCTGCCGGGCTCGTGGGGCGGGGATTGTACGCGGCGCCGCAGGATACGTTGCGGTGGACCTACTCGTTCGCCGGTTTCATCTGGGGCGCATTCACGCTCATCATCCGCCTCTCGATCCTTTCCATCCCGTTCGTGGTCTGGTGCGTCTCCGGGACGCTCATCTACCTCGGATTGAAGCCCGAGGCGGCGCCCAAACCGTAGCCTGCGGCACGGAGAAGGGCCACCGCCCCCCCTTCGGGGAGGGCCGCGCGGGGGACTGCAGACGATGCCAACCTACGAGTACGAGTGCCGAAAGTGTGGACGCTTCGACCGGTTTCAGCGGATCACCGCGAAACCGTTGAAGGCGTGCCCCCGCTGCGGCGCCGCCGTGAAACGTCTCATCGGCGCGGGCGCCGGCATCATCTTCAAGGGCCACGGTTTCTACGCGACCGACTACCGAAGCCACGGGTATCGGGCCGCGGAGAAAAAGGAGAAGGATGCCAGCGGCACCAAGAAGGACTCGAAAAAAGACTCCCCCTCGCCGGCCGCGGCAGGCGCCTGACGCCCGATCCCGCGCCGCCGCCGTCCCGGAGGACGTCGACACCCCCGAGAAAAGACGTCTCTACGACCTCGTCCGCGAACGGCCGCAGCAGCTCTCCAACGTCAAGGCGCTCGCGGCCCTGATGCGGGCCGACAACTGTCACGCCGCGGCCGCTGCCGTGCTCAGGAAGGCCCTCGCCCGAAACCCCGGGGACCGCGACCTGCTGAGCCACCTCGCCAGGACCTACTGCGAGGCGGGCAAGGCCCCCCGCGCGATCCGCCTCTACAAAAGGCTCATCGCCGCCGACCCCGACGACCCGGCGCCGTACGAAAGGATCGACCGCATCTACCGCGACCGCGGGATGTTCGAGCAGGCGGTGCGCCTCTATCGCGGCATCCCGCGCGGCAGCGCCCTGAAGGAGCGGAGCCACGAGCGGCTCCACTTCCTCCTCGTGGAGAAGCTGGGGGATTTCCCCCGCGGCATCGCGAACCTCTCCGAGGCGATCAGCCGTTTCGGGCCGAGCTACCGGAGGTGCAAGGACCTCGGCCGGCTGTACGCCAAGAGACAGGACTGGCGGCGCGCGGCGCGCTTCTACAAAAAGGCGCTCGGTTTCAAGGCCGACGACGCCGACCTGATCGGGATGCTCGGCTGGGCCCTTGCGGAATCCGGCCGGTTGTCAGAGGCCGCGGACTGCTTCCGGAAGGTCCGCGGCACCTTCCAGGGGGCGGCAAGCCTCGCCGAGCTCTACCTGCGCCAGGGCCGCCTCGCCGATGCCGAGACGGAACTGGACGCGCTCGGGGCGCGGTACGCGGGCAATTCGCGCGTCGCCATCGGGCGCGCCGAGCTCGCGCTGCGGCGCGGGGATGCCTCGACCGCGCGGCGCATCTGCGAGGAGGCGCTGCTGCGCACCCCGTCCTACTTCGCATTCGAGCTTGCCCACGGGCACGAGGTCCTCGAGGCCGCCTGCAAAAAGCTCGGGGTGCCCGCGGAGGCGGCGCGGCACGGCGTGCTCGCGCGGGCGCTCAAGGCGGGGCCCGACACCTACACCGCCCTGATCACGCTCGCGGAGAAGTCGCTCGGGGGCGGGGACCTCGACGCCGCGGACGCGTTCCTCGATCAACTCCTCCGCCTCTACCCCGGCAACACCCGCGCCCTCGCGGGAAAGTGCGAGATCAGGATGCGGCGGCGGGACCCGCGCGGCGCGGTCGAGATCGGGGAGCGGGCGCTCCAGAACGCCAATCCGAAGTACCGGGAGGAGCAGGCGCGCTGCCACGAGCTGCTGAGCCGCGCCTACCGTGCGCTGAAGGACCGCACCCGGGCCTCCTACCATCGCGCCCGTGCGGCCGCTCAGTAGTAGCGCTGCGCGAGCGGGATTCGCCGCCCGCTCCCGAACGCCTTCGAGGTGACCTTCAGGCCGGGGGGCGCCTGCTGCCGCTTGTACTCGTTCCGCTCCACCTTCCTGATGATGTCGCAGACGAGCCTCCGCCCGTACCCCGCGGCGACGATCTCCGCGGGTCCCTGCCGCTTCTCCACGTAGCGGGAGAGCACCGCGTCGAGCTCCTCGTACGGGGGCAAGGTGTCCTGGTCCGTCTGGTCGGGCCTGAGTTCCGCCGACGGGGGTTTCGCGATGCTCGCGGCCGGAATCAGCTCCCCCCCCCGGTTGAGGTGCCGCGCGAGGCGGTAGACGAGCGTCTTGGGCACGTCGGAGAGCACCGCGAGCCCGCCCGCCATGTCCCCGTACAGGGTGCAGTAGCCGACCGCCATCTCCGACTTGTTCCCGGTCGAGAGCACGAGGGCGCCGTACCTGTTCGAGAACGCCATCAGGATGTTGCCGCGGATGCGCGCCTGGATGTTCTCCTCCGTCGTGTCGCGGCGGCGGCGGAGATGCGGCGCGAGCGTCCGGAGGTACGCCCGGTAGACCGGGCTGATCGGAACGACGGAGAAGTCGATGCCGAGGTTACGGGCGAGGAGGCGCGCGTCCCTGACGCTCCCCCTGGACGAGTAGGGCGACGGCATCGCGACGCCGCGCACGTGCCCCCGCCCAAGCGCCCGCGCCGCGATGCAGGCGGTCACCGCCGAGTCGAGCCCCCCGCTCAACCCCACCACCGCGTCCCGGAAACCGCACTTCCGCGCGTAGTCCCTGACCCCGAGGATCAGCGCCTCGCACACGGACTCCTCCGGGGGGCCCTCCCGGCGGGGGGAGGCGAGGGGCGGGCCGTCGTCGCAGACGAAGACGAGGTCCTCGGAGAACGCCTTCCCCTGCGCGATGAGCGCCCCGCCCGCGTCCACGGCGAAGCTGTTCCCGTCGAAGACCAGTTCGTCGTTTCCCCCCGTCTGGTTGACGTAGCAGAGGGGGATCCCATGGCGCGCGGCGATGCGCGACGCGATCGAGCGGCGCAGCGCCTGGTGCCCGATCGCGAACGGCGAGGCCGAGATGGCGATCAGCAGCTCCGCCCCCTTCCCCGCCAGCATCTCGACCGGGTCGGCGGCGTAGAAGCGCCGCTGCCAGAACTCCGGCGGGTTCCAGATATCCTCGCAGATGGCGAACCCGACCCGCCGCCCCGCGATGGCGGCGACGGTCACGTCGCAGGCGGGGTCGAAGTACCGGCGCTCGTCGAAGACGTCGTAGGTGGGGAGGAGCATCTTGCGGAAGACCCGCCGCACCGCGCCGTTGCGGATGAGGGCCCCGGCGTTGAAGAGTCCCTTGCCGACGGACGACCGGTTCCGGGCGGCGAAACCCGCCACGACCGGCATCGCCCCGACCTCGGCGGCGAGCCGTTGGAGCGCCTTCAGGTTGTCGTCGACGAAGTCGCGGTTGAGGAGGAGGTCGCGGGTCGGGTAGCCGGTGATGCACATCTCGGGGCAGACGCAGAGATCCGCCCCCCCCCGCTCCGCCCGGCGGACGGCGCGGAGGATGCGGCGCACGTTGCCGCGAAAGTCGCCGATCGTCGGGTTTATCTGCGCGAGCGCGACCTTCATCCCCGTCCCCCCGCCGCGGATCAGTCCACCAGGAGGCACTTGGCCTTCGCCTCGGCGACCAGGGCGCCGTCCGGGGAGCGCGCCTCCGCCTCCGCGAGCACGAGCCTCCCCTTCCGCCCCGTGATCCGCCCGGTGAACTCCACCCGCTCCCCCACCCGGACGGCCTCCCTGAACCGGAGGTCGAGCGCGGCGGTGACCGCGCGCAGGCCCATCCGCCAGGCGAGGTTCAGCATGATCTCGTCCAACACGAGGCCGATCAGGCCGCCGTGGACGATCCCCTCGTACCCCTGATGTTCCTTGCGGAAGGAGAACGAGGCGCGGAGCGCGCCGTCGGGGGCGGCGGAGAAAACAAGCTTGAGCCCCGCGGGGTTCTTCTCCCCGCAGGCGAAACACCACCGGTCGTCGCTCAGTCGGAGCGCGGGCATACCTGCGGGCTAGGGGCCGGCTGGCGGCCTCTGCGGCGCGCGCGCAACCCGGAACGGGTAGCGGGTCACGAGCGTCCCCTCGAGGCTCACCTCCACCCAGTACAGCCCCTCCTCCGCGAAGCGGATGTTCTGGAAGAAGTTCACCACGATCGAACCGCGGTTCTCCTCCGTGAGGACGATCTTGACCGGGACGCTCTCGACCACGCGGGTCTTCTTGTCGGGGGCGACGACCGCGGAGCGGGCGTGGAACTCGCCGATGCCGTTGTACCAGGAGTTGGCGATGCAGAGGCGGTGGTGCACGGCGGGCAGGCCCTTCACCCAGATGTTCTGGAAGACGCCGAGGAAGATGAACTTTCCGTTGATCTCCTGGCGCACGTCGTCGCAGAGGACCGAGTAGACGAGATCCGGCTTCATCTGCATCGGGCGGCCTGCGCCTTTCTACTTCACGCGGAGCTTCACGGAGTCGAAGAAGATGATATTGGCGGTGTGGGGGCCCAGCTCCTCGAGGAAGGTGGCCGGGATCCACGCATCGTACTGCGCGAGGAACAGGTAGAAGGTGATGTAGTTGTGCCGCATATCCGCGGGGATGACCACGTTCGGCCGCACGCGCGCCGAGTACGGGAACTCCCGGCCCCAGACGGCCCTGTAGACGGGCTGCCATCCGTTGCCGATATACCCGACGTACCCGTCGAAGCTCAGGGAGAAGTTCCCGTAGGTGGTTTTCGCGAAGCAGTAGACATCGAACGGCACGGAGACCGGCGCCCGCAGGGCGACGTCGAACTGGAACCGCCGCCCCGCGACCAGCGGCGAGGGATTGATGCAGAGCGGCTTCCGCTCCTCCCCCCGGCACTCCGCCGCGGCGCAGACGCACGCCGCGCAGAGGAGGACGGCGGTCACGCAGATCCGGTGTCGAACGGTCATCCCTCCCCCCTCCCGAAGGCCGCGGCATCGCGGGCCTTCCACCCGATAGGGTACTACGTGCGCCGCCCGGAGGCAACGGAACCGAAACAAGAAAAATGCCCGGCGGCGGTGCCCCCCACCGCCGCCGGGCGCGTCGCGCCTCGTGCCGCCGGAACTACTTGTTGACGGCGTCCTGGACGGCTTTGTTGGCGTCGTCGACCGCCTGTTTGGCCGAGTCGACCATCTTGTTGAGCGCGTTCGCCGCCTTTTCCTCCGGCGGCGGCTCCTTGCACCCGAGGAGCGCGGTACCCAGCGCGATCGCCATCGCCGCGCAGACGAGCTTCCTCATCGTACCCTCCTTCTTAAACCTTGTCGGTTTCAGTATAGGGCTTCAGCGGGGACGCGGCAACTGTTTTCTGCCGCTTGCGGAGAGGATCCGTTCCGCCGCCAGTTTCCCCGAGAGGAGCATCCCGCCGAAGATCGGCCCCATCCGGGGGCCGCCGAAAACTGCGTTGGCCGCCATCCCGGCCACCTGGACGCCGGGATAGATCTCCTTCGTGTGCGCGACGATCGTCCTCTCCCCACGCTCCGCCCACATCGGCTTCTCGCCGAGGAGGTCGCCGGTCTCCGTCAGAAGCTTTTTCCCGATCTTGCGGACGATGATGTTGGCGATCTCCGCGGCGTGGCCGGTCGCGTCCACCACAAATCTGGCGCCGGCGGTCAGCGGGTCGACGTGGAGCCGCGCCGCCTCCACCGCGGTCCACTGGAGCACCACGCCGGTCACGCGCGCGCCGCGGATCATCACGTCCTCCGCCGAGAGCAGGTTGAATATCCGCGCCCCCGCCTTCACCGCCGTCGCGCAGAGACAGGCCACCGTCTCGATCGAGTCGGTCGTGTAGTAGCCGTCCCCGCGGTCCTTGACGCGCACGCCGGCCTCGCGGAGAATCGGCAGGGAGGCCTCCTGGAAGACGCAGCGGCCGCACATCATGCCGCCGCCCCACATCCCGCCGCCCACCGACAACCGCCGCTCGTAGACGGCGACCTTCATCCCCCCCCGCGCCAGGTACTGCGCGGCGACGAGCCCCGACGGCCCCGCGCCGACGACCGCCGCGTCGCAGTCGAGGTGCGCCAAAAACTCTTTCGTGTACTCCTCGACGATGATGCGCGAAATCGCCACATCGTCGAGCCCTTTCAGGCCTTTCATATTCTTCACGCCCCTTCCGCCCTCCTCACCCGCAGATGCCGTCGGCACTCTTGCCTCCGTCTGTTATCCGTTCCACGACCGTCGCCGCGCAGGCGCCTGTTTTCCGCATCCGCCTGTCGTAGCGGTGCAGGGCTCCGTAGGCGAGGAGGAAGGCGGCGAATCCGACGCCCATCCCGGCGGTCTGGGAGCCGGTCAAGGCGGTTCCGCCGAGGCAGCCCGCGACGAGGAGCGCAAGCGGCAGACCGTACACCAGGAGGGCCGCGCGCAGCGGATCCGGCCCCGCCGCCTCGACCCTCACCCTGTCGCCGACCTTCGCCCCCGCGGAGTTCAGCGCCTCGATCACCATCCCCCCGGGCCCGATCGCCGCGCAGACGCGGCAACCGCCGCAGGCGCCGCGGCGGGCGATGCGCACCCGCGCCGTGTCGCCGTCGAGCGCGAGCACCGTGCCCTCTTCCCTCATCGCCCCCTCCCGGCGAGGATCCGCCGCGCCCCGCCGGCCCGGCGCGGGAACAAGCCGTCGCCTCCCGTAGATTCCGAGGGGACCGCCAGGCGGGGCGCGATGGGGCCTCAGCCCCTCTTCTTCTTTTGCCGGAGCGCGGCGTCGACGTAGGCCCGCATCCGGGGAAGCTTGCTCTCGACGTAGGGGCCGATGGACGTCTTGTCGAGGATCGGGTTGCAGCCGAAGAGACACCAGGGCTGTATCGGGGCGGGGGGCACGGCGCCCTCCAGCACGATCGCATCCTGCTTCAGCTCGGGCCGCTCCCAGAACGGGTGGAGATACCGGATCCCGTAGGCGCGCGCGAAGCGGTCCGCGGGCGCGATGTAGTCCTGCGTCTGTTCCGGGTAGTAGTCCTGCCCCTTCTGGAACCCGTCCGCGATCTCCCGGATCCCGTGTCGCCTGCAGTAGACGATCGTCTTGCAGAGCATCGCGAGCTTGCAGCCGCAGCAGACGAGGTTCCCGCCCCCGCCAAAGCGCTTCACGTCCTCAACCATCGGCACGACGGCGAGATCGCGGAACAGGGCGGTGGAGTCGAGGAGCTCCCATGTGCAGAGGCCCGGAAACCGCCTCTGGATGAAGCCCGCCTTGTACCCGGCGAGCTCGAGCCACTTCTCCGCGCCGTTGTCGAATGTGAGGAGGCGCGTCGCGCGCCCCCGCCGGAGGAGATGGACCGCCACGGCGGTCGAGTCCGTCCCCCCCGAGAACAGGACCGCGACCGGCGACGGCCGCGCGCGCCGGGCCCGCGTTCCCATCGGCGTCCCCCCCTGAGCCTCTCCCGCCAAACGGCCCCGCGTCTTCGGCACGGTCAACCTTCGGTCCCGGCGAGCTTGTTCTGCGCGAGTCTCGCCCCCTCGAGGAGCGCCTCGTAGCCGGTGCAGCGGCAGAGGTGCCTGGAGAGCGCCTCGACGATCTTCTCCTCGGCCGCCGCCGGCGTGGCCGTGAAGAGGGCGTGCAGCGTCATCACGATCCCGGGGATGCAGTAGCCGCACTGCACCGCCCCCGCCTCGATGAGCGCCTCCTGTATCGGGTGGAGCGTCGTCCCGCGCGCCATCCCCTCGATCGTGAGCACGGTCGTCCCGTCGAGCCTCTTCGCCGGCAAGACGCAGCTCTTTTTCGCGACACCGTCGACGACGATCGTGCAGGCGCCGCAGGAGGCGTCGTCGCAGCCGCGTTTCGTCCCGGTAAGGCCGAGCGTCTCGCGAAGGACATCGATCGCCTTCTCCCACCCCTCGAGCTCCACGCTCCGCGCCGCGCCGTTGACGGTGAAGGATATCCTCTCTGCCATGGCTAGTTTCCCTTCTCCTCGATGGCCTTCTTGATCTTCTCCGGCGTCAGGGGGATCTCGCTGAACTCGACCCCGATTGCGTCGTAGACCGCGTTGAGGATCGACGGCGCGACGCCGATCACGGGGTGCTCGCCGATCCCCCGCGCGCCGAACGGCCCGATCGCCTCGGGGGTCTCCACGAACTCGATCGTCTGTTTTTTCGGCGCGTCCTTGATCGTGGGGAACCGGTATTTCGAGAAGTGCGGGTTGACGGCCTTGCCGTCGGGGGTGAATCTGAGCTCCTCGCAGAGCGTGGCGCCGATCGCCATCATCACCCCGCCGGCGACCTGGCCCCTGATCTGCCGGGGATTGATCACCTGTCCGACGTCGAAACATGAGACGAAATGGTCGACGATGATTTTCCCCGTCGCCTTCTCGATCCGGATCTCGCACGCCTGCGCCCCGAAGGTGTAGGTGATCCCCATCGTGCCCTGCCCGCAGGCGTTCGGGTTCGACTGCCGGGGGAGGCGCGCGTCGGCGGTGGCGTGGACCACCTCGCCCACCGTCACGCCGTCGTCATAGGTGTAGCCGCGGGCGAGCTTCGCCACCTCGACGCGGACACCGGGATCGTGGTTCAGATAGATCCAGTCGCCGTCGTGGACCAGCCGGTCCTCGTCCACCCGGAGGACCTGGGCGGCGGTCTTCTTGAGCTGCGCGACCGCCTTCTCACACGCCCTCAGGATCGCCCTCCCCCCCTGGATCGTGAACATCGACCCGATCGTCTGCCACTCCCACGGCGAGAACTGCGTGTCGATCTCAGTGTAGACCCGAATGCGCTCGGGGGCGATCTTCAGCGCCTCGGCCGCCACCTGTCGCACCACCGTCCGCAGGCCCTGCCCGACCTCGGCGCCGCCCATGTTGATCGAGACGCTCCCGTCGCTGTTGTACTTCAGGTAGCACGACTTCGAGGAGAACGGCGCCCCCTTGGGCGACTTCATCAACGCGGCGAAGCCGCGGCCGTACCAGTACGTCGCGTCCTCGGCGATCGTCTTCGGCTTCGAGAAGACGATGCCCCGGACGACATCGGCGCACTTCTTCACGTTCCCGTTGCTCTCCCAGAGCCGCTCGCCGAGCGAGGTCACCTTGCCGGGGCCGAGGTAGTTCTTCTCCCGCAGAACGAACGGGTCCATCTTCAGCGCCCGCGCCAGCCGGTCCATCATCCGCTCCATCGCGAACTGCGACTCCTGGTGGCCGTAGCCGCGGTACGCCCCGACGGGCGGCGTGTTGGTGTAGACCGCGAGCCCCTCGAGGCGGCAGTGGGGAAACTCGTAGGCGCCGGTGGAGTTGTGCGTCGACGCGATCAACACGTGGATCCCGGTGTCCATCGAGGCGCCGGTCGAATGGAGGATGGTGGTCTGCAGGGCGGTCAGCGTCCCGTCCCTCTTGGCGCCGATCTTGATCCTCGTCCTGATCCCGTGCCCGATGAGCGTGCTCAGGAGGTCCTCCTGGCGGGTCGCAACCCACTTCACCGGGCGTCCCGGCACGAAGCTCGCGATGTAGGCGACCGTCTGCTCGATGGTCACGTCGGACTTGTAGCCGAAGCAGCCCCCCACCTCGGGGACGTGCACCCGCACGTCGCAGATCGGGAGCCCGTAGACGAGGGCGACGTCCTCGCGCACGATGAACGGGCAGATCGAGGACGACCAAATCTCGATCGTCTTGTCCTCGTGGAACCACGCGATGGCGCCGTGCGGCTCGATGGCGGCCGAGGAGCCAAACGGGTAGTTGAACTCCCCCTCCAGCACGACCTCCGACTCCCGGAACCCCTGCTCCACGTCGCCCTTCTTCAGGGTGTAGCGGGTCGCGATGTTGGTGCCGGGAACCGGCTCCATCCCCGGGAGGTGGACGAACGTCGGGGCCTCCTCGTGGATGAGAACGGCCCCCTCCTTCAGGGCGTCGCGGGCGTCGATGTAGACCGGGAGCGGATCGTAGACCGCCTTGATCTTCGCGACGGCGGCGCGGGCCTGGTGGAGCTTCTCCGCCACCACGGCCGCAACCGGCTCCCCGATCCAGCGGACCTTGTCCACCGCGAGCGGGAGGCGGTCCTTCATGTTTTCGCCGTAGCGGAATCTGCAGTCGCGCCCGGTGACGACCGCCACCACCCCCGGGCACTTCTCCGCCTCGGAGGTGTCGATCGAGACGATCTTGGCGTGCGCGCAGTCGGGCCGAAGGAAGGCGATGTGCAGCAGCCCGGGGAGACGCAGATCGTCGAGAAACTGGACCCGTCCCGTCGCTTTGGCGGCGGCGTCGGGCCTGGGGATGTTCGTGCCGACGTAGGTGTACGCCATCTGGGACCCCTCCTCGCCATCCGGGTTGTCGCGGCGGTTCACCGCGAGGGAGATTCAATCTACCACACAGGTGAGCCCCCCGCCACCCTAAAACCGCGCCGTGCGAGCCCCCCACCGCCCCAACAAGCGGCCTGAATTATTCCCCGGGGCCGGTTGACATCCTCGCGGCCGTCCCGCTATACTGTGGCGCTTGGTAACCGGAGGAGGAGGCACGATGAAGAAGAAAAAGAAACGGGGCCGCAAGGCCGCGGGGACGAAGAAGACGCCGCGCGCCCGGAAACCACAACGCGTCGTCCGGAAGAAACGCGCCGTGAAGAAGGCGGCGGCGGTTCCCCTCCCCGCCCCCCCGGTCGAAACGCCCCCCTACGTCGCTCCTCGACGGGTGCATATCAAGGACGCGGTCTGCGCGCTCCTTCCCCACGTCGACCCGAGGCTGATCAAGAAGCTCGACTACTGGGCGCTCTACACAATCCACCAGGATGTGGTGAAGAGCGGCGCGGACCCGGAGACGCTCGCGAGGAAGCTCATCAAGGGGTACGACCCGGCGAAGGCGCTGCCGGTGAAGCCGGTTGTGCCGGAATCGCCGCCGTTGTCCCCGAAGGCGGCGGCAAAAGAACAGGAGCGTATGATGCGCGCCCAGGAGATCGAGAACAGAAAGATGGATGCGAAGAAGCGGGAGCTCGCCGCGCGGGAACGCGCCCGCGTCGCGAAGGAGCGCGCCCGCGCGAAGGCGCAGGCAGCCAAGCTGCGCGAGCGCGCCGCGCGCGAGGCCGCGCGGGCGAAGCGCCGGGGAACGGCGCCCGCAGCCGCGGCGCCCGCCGCCGCGGCGCGGAAGGCCTCTTCGGCGACCCCCGCGCCCGCCCGATCGTCCGCGCGCGTTCCCGCGGGCACGTACATCGCCCCGGTGCGCGCCAGGATCCGGGAGGAGCTCGTGAAGGTGATGCCGATGATCACGCAGTCGGACCTCACGGGGCTCGACTACTGGGCGCTCTACACGATGCACTCCCGCATCTGCAAGTACGGCGACGACCCCGAGTCGATGGCGAGGAAGTTCGTCAAGGGGTACAAGAAGGCCAAGAAGTAGCCGCGCTCGCCCCCTCCCCCGTCCGCGGGGGAGGGGGATCTTTCACGGGGCGCCGCGTTCCGCCGGCCCCCCCGGATGGGAGGATCCGCAGGGATGGATCCGGCCGCCGCACCGCTTGATATCCTCGACCACCCCGAACAGATGCTGCAGACCGGCGCCGTCGTGCACTACTACCGCGCCACGGTGACCCGCTCGAACGCATGGCGGAACATCGTGGACAACACCACCGACTGGGCGGTCGCCGCCACCGCGGGGATGTTGAGCTTCGGCATCGTGGGCGGCGGCAACCGCCACATGATCCTCTTCGTCGCCCATTTCTTCATCCTGATGTTCTTGATGATCGAGGCGCGCCGTTACAGCTACTACCTCTCGATCGACTGGCGCGTGCGTCTCATCGAGAAGGAGTATTACGCCAAGGTCCTCCTCGGGAATGCGGCCGCCCAGCGCGGCGAGTGGCGGGTGCGCCTCGCCGAGGACCTCCTCCGCCCCCACCGTCCCCTGGCTTTCCGCGGCGCCCTGACGCTGCGCCTCCGCAGGACCTACATCTGGATCTTCCTCATCCTCACGCTCGCCTGGGTAGCGCGCGTCGCCACCTACCCCGCCCCCGTGGGCACGCTTCGCCAACTCTGGGAGCAGTCGGGCTTTTCCACGGTTCCGGGGTGGCTGTTCTGGATCGCCCTGGCGGGACTCTACGCCCTCCTCCTCTCCGCGCTGCATTCGCTGCCCGCGACGCGGAGGAGACTGGAGAGGGAGGGGTTCTCGATCGGCTGAACGGCGCGGCCGCCGAAAGGCGGCCGTCACGCGTCGGCGTACCCGGCGGGTCTCCGCAGCGCCTTCTTCTCCGCGTGTTTGCGCTTCTCCTCCAGCATCCGCGCCTTCGCCCGGCGCGACCGCCGACGCTTCCGGCGCCGCTGCCGCTGCCGCTCCTGCTCCGCGGCGCTCGCGCGCCCCAGGCGGATCTTCTCGATGCGCGCGGCGAGGCGCTTCCTGGCGAGGTAGCGGTTGAGGGAACGCGAGCGCTCCTCGGAGCACTTCACGGAGACGCCGCTGGGGCGGTGGAGCAGCCGGACGCAGGTCGAGGCCTTGTTGAGGCGCTGCCCCCCGGGGCCGGAGGAGCGGATGAACTCCTCCTCGAGGTCCTCCTCCCGGATGCCGAGACGGCGCATCAGGGCGGAGAGGGCGCGCTCCTTCCCCGGCGAGACGGGAAAGAGGGACACGGCGCGGCGCCTCCTCGATGCCGAGGTCAGAACAGGAACACGGCGGCGGCGAGCACGGTGGTGTAGTTGCCCGACGGGGTGACGACCGCGGACTGCGTGACGTTCATCGCGCGCACCACCTTGTTCTGGATCCGGTAGACGGACTTCTGCTCGTCCCAGCTCCTGTCCTCGTCGAAGTCGATGCCGAGCGTGCTCGCGAGCATCGCCGCAGCCATATCCTCCGCGTTGTCCCCGGCCTGTTTCTCATTCTCCCCGAAGGTGTGATACTCGCTCAGGTAGCCGTAGAACCCCTTCGACGGGACCGCGCAGCCGACGCTCGCCGAAAGGAGGCGGTGGGGCTCGTTCGACGAGCAGCGCGCCAAAACGGTGAAGGTGATCATCCCGGGGACGAGCTCCTTGAGGCCGCGCGCCCGCGAGATGATCTTGCAGTCGGGCGGAAGGATGCTCGAGACGGTCACGAGGTTGCACCGCTCGATCCCGGCGTCGCGTAGCGCCAACTCGAACGAGCGCAGCTCCCTCTTGTGCGTCCCGACCCCGTTAGTGAAGAAGACACGCTTGGGCACGAACAGCATAATCATCCCTCCCTTTCGCGTTCGCCGCCATACAGCTGCCACGCAAAGCGCGTGTTCGGGGCGAAACGGCGTTCATGCGCCGTCGGAGCGGCGCCGCCGGAGATGCCGCCCCCCGCCTTTCGTCTCCCCCGGTGCGCGCGTGTGCCCCGCATCCGGTGTTTTCCGCGTCCTCCGCGCGCTCCCACCCCTTCCCAGCAGGTCGGCAAAGACGTACCCCAGCATCCGGTAGACGAGCTTGGCGGCGAGGAAATCGGGCGCCACATTGCCCGGGATGGGGCAGAGTTCCACCACGTCGAAGCCGACGACGCGCCGTCCCGCGCAGGCCGCCCTGAGGATCCCCAGCAGCTGGTACCAGCCGAGCCCGCCCGGCTCCGGCGTGCCCGTGGCGGGCATGACGGACGGGTCGAGCGCATCGAGGTCGACGGTGATGTACAGCTCCTCCCCCAGCCCCGCGACGATCTCCTGCGCGGAGACGCGCCCCTCGGCGATATCCGCCGCGAAGAAGGTGGCAACGTCGGAACCCAGGCGGAACCGCTCCTCCTCGGCGCTCAGGCTCCGTATCCCCGCCTGAACCAGCGTTCCCATCTCCGCGGCCCTCCTGCCCGCGCAGGCGTGGCTCTGGCGCGTGCCCTGGTACGCGTCGCGGAGGTCGGCGTGCGCGTCGAGCTGGAGGATCGAGAGTTTCCGGTGCCGCCGCTTCAGCGCGCGGAGCGCCCCGGTGGTGATCGAATGTTCGCCGCCGAGCGTCACCGGGAGCTTCCCCGCGGCCGCGACCCTCCCCACGGCGCGCTCCACCGCAGCGATCATATCGTCCGGGGAGGAGGCGGTCGGCTCGAGCCGGTCCTGGGTGTGGATGCCGATGCGGAACGTCTCGACGCGCAGCTCCTCGTCGAAATGCTCCATATTCATCGAGGCGCCGATGATCGCGTCGGGGCCGCTCCGCGATCCCGACACGTACGTGGAGGTGAGGTCGTACGGGACGGGGATGATGACCGCGCGCGCGGAGTCCCACGAGGAGTACGCCGGGGGGAGGCCGCAGAAGTTGCGCGGGACGAACCGGGGCGTGCGACTCAATTCACTCCTCCATGACGGAACGCGCTGGTCCGGGATCCTGAACGGGGGGAATGGTATGACCTTTGCCCCGCGCCTGCAAGCGGAATCATCGCCGGGAAAAGGAAGGATCAGTCCGGCGCGGACGAACGCGCGTGGCGGAAACGGTACTCCTGCGCGTCGAACGCGCCGCGCACCAGGCCCCTGATCTCCTCGGCATCGAACGGCTTGTGGACGTAGTCCACGCACCCGCGGGCGACCGCTTCCTTCGTCGTCTCCTCGGACGGATAGCCGGTGACGACGAACACAAGGATATCCGGGCGGATCTCGCGCACCCTCCTGAGCACCTCCAACCCGTCCATATCGGGCATCACCAGGTCGAGGATCAGCATATCGAAGCCGTCCGCCGCGATCCTCTCGAGTGCCTCCAGGCCCCCGGCGGCGCCGTGCAGCTCGTACTCCGGCGCGGGAAAGAGACGGCCGAAATAGTCCCGCACCGCCTCATCGTCATCCGCCACCAGTATCCTCTTCGCTGGCATCGCCGTTCCCCCGTCCCATGCCTGACATGCGCCGCGGGCCTACGGAAGGGAGCGGTGCGAGAGAACCCTGCCGTCGCAGTCCACGACGACGGCGCACCGCCGCTCCTCCTGGAACAGCCCGAGCAGGTCCGCCGGTACGGTGAACCGCGACGTGACGGTCCACCTGCCGTCCCGGAACTCCGCCTGGGAGCGTATCCCCCACGCATCCGCGTTTCGCTTCCGTATCTCCCGTTTGGCCAGGGCGACCGCCTCCGGCTGCGCGATGCACGGCGCCGCCCCTTGGTCGCCGGCCCGCCAGCCGACGGCCGAACAGCCGCACAGCAGCGACAGAAACGCCGCGCACAACAGACGCTTCATGCCGATCCCCCCTGTCGTTCGTCCCGCATCCCGCGGTATTCTACCGCACCCGCTTGATTTCGAGGCAGGAAAAAGTGGCGCGAAACCGGCACGCTGCGGCTCCCGCCGGCGCTCGGGGAGGAGGAATATGTCGCGCGACGCCTGCGCCCCCCGCGGGGTGCGGGTGCGGCGTCGATCGTTTCAGTGAGGAGGGCGATGCACCGCGCGTGCGGAACGAGGCGGATGACGCCGCGCCCCCGCGCATCAGCTCGAGCCGGCGAACGGGGCGCCGGCGAGCGGGCTCACGCGCCCCGCCTCGTCGAACGGATACGCACCGCGGGGGCAGTGCCCATCCGATCCGGATGCACAGGCCGTTCGCCCGGTTCCTGTCCATCCCGATCCACGCCGCCGCGCGCCGGACGGCCGCGCGGATACGGAAATTCAAGCACTGTCAGGGCGGGCCTATAAGCCGGATTCTGTATCCCTGTGCCCGAGTGGGGAATGCACCCGCACTTGCGCACCGGACGGCGGCCATTCCTCTGGGCCGCGGATTGCTCCGCGGCTCAAGCGGCCTACCCGGGGCTGTCCCCTTGCGGGATCGGAGCGGGCAGCTCCTCGCCCCCTATTTGGCCTTGCACCGCGCAGAGTTTGCCTCGTTTCACCCCTCCGTTGCCGGAGGACTCGCCCCGCCATGAAGGCGGGGCGCCCTGCCCGATGGCAGGGCGTCTCTGTGGCACTGGTCCTTGCCGGAGGCCCTTGCGGGTCCCCGACCGCCCCGATGTTATCGAGGTGCGCCGCCCTGTGGTGTCCGGACTTTCCTCGCCGGGCGCTTTCGCGCCCGGCGCGGCCGCCCGGCCCGCCCTGAACAGTGAGAAAGAGCTGAAAGATCGATGCGGAAAGGTCCGGGGCGCCGAGGGAACCCCCGCCGGCCGTTCCCCCTCGAGAATCAGGGCCGCCCCCGCTCCGCGGCATGCACCTATCCCGCGGAAGCCGTCGCCTATGCCTGCCCGACGATCCCCGGCGCCGGTTCCGGGGACGGTCCGGCGGCGGGCTCCTTGTCCACGAGCCCTTCCGCCCAGTAGAGGATTCGCGAGCAGCTCTCGCAGATCACCAGCTCGTCGCCCTTGCGCACGAGGTGCGCGATCTGCGGAGGCAGGTGCATATGGCACCCGCCGCAGACGTAGCCGGCGAGCGGCACGACCGCCATGTCCCTCTTGTTCCGAAAGATCCGCTGGTACCTGCGGAGCACGGCCTCGTCTATCCCGGGGAGGAGGGCGTCTCGCTCGGCCTTGAGCGCGGCGATCCTCGCCTCGATCCGCGTCCCCTTCTCCGCGGTGTTCCTCTCCTGCGCGGCAAGATCGTGCCCCCTGGCCTTCACGTCCTCTTCGCCCGCCCGTATCGTCCCCTCGCGCTCCTCGATCTCCAGCATCGTCTCGAGGATCCTGTCCTCGATCCGGGAGTTCTCGATCTGGCGGTTGACGATCTCCTTCTGGAGCGCCTGGTATTCCGCGTTGGTCTTGACGTCGAACTGCTGCTTCTGGTACTTGGCGACCGCCTCGAGCTTCGCCGAGGACTCGAGTTCGAGCTCCTTCTTCTTCATCTGGAGAGCCTTGAGCTCGCCCTTGCGCCGCTCGACCTCCCCCTCCGCCTCTTTGACGGCCGCCTTCGCTCCCTCGAGCGCTTCCGGGAGCGCCGCCTTCTCCTTCTCGAGGGCCATAAGCTCGCGCTCCCGCTCCTGCACAACGAGGAGCCGCGCGATATCGCGTTGAAGCTGGTGCATTGGGTATCCCCTTTATCACAGTATAGCGAAATCCAGGACGGGGCGGAAGATGGTTTACAGGCGGGATGGAACTGGTATACTGAGGACATCCTCGGGGGGCGATTAGCTCAGCTGGCTAGAGCGCTTGGATCACACCCAAGAGGTCGCAGGTTCAAGTCCTGCATCGCCCACCATCCCTTCCCGGCCGCTTGTGTCCGACCAGTCGGGTCTTGCCGGTTGAATGCTCTGTAAAGAGTAAAGGCCTGACCCTGGATTGCCGCCGCGGTCGATGCCGTTCGGATGCCCGCACCGCAGCTTCGCGCGTTACGCCCTGCCGCCGGCCGGTTTCACGCGGACGCCCGGGAGAAGATAGAGCGGGGCGACCGCGCCGGGGGGATCGTCGCGGACGGCCGAGGGGCTCTCGAACAGGAGCGCGGCGGCCGTCGCGGACGGGAAGCGGTTCTCTGTATCGAACGAGGCACGCCCGGCGAAGAGTTTCGCGAGGGGTTCCCTGAACCTGTCGAGGTGCGGCCCGAGGAAGAAGACCTCCCCCTCGATCCTCCCGGGGAGGGCGTCGGGCCGGCAGACGAACGGCTCCTGCGCGCGCCGGTACTTTCCGCCGTCCCGCGCGTAGACCGCCGCGTAGAGCCCGTGACTGTGCGCGTCGGCGACGACGCACAGGCGCTCCGCCCCCCTCTCGCTCCCCGCCCCTCCCCCTCCGGGGGAGAAGGGCGGAGACGGGATCCCGTCTTCCCTCGCGCCGGCCGGTTCGAAATATTCGGCGACGAGCGCGTCGAAACCGCAGACGCCCCTGATCGGCGTCCCGCGGGCGGCGGAGAACCCGCGTGCGGTCGCGAGGCAGATCCTGATCCCGGTGAACGAACCCGGTCCGATCCCGACGGCGATGCCGTCGAGGTCGCCCGCCGCCAGCCCGCACTTCTTCAACAGCCCGTCGAGCGCCGGGACGAGCTGCGCGGAGGCGCTCCGGTCGTCCGGGAGCACCGTCTCCGCCGGCGCCCCCCCGCTCCGGACGACGGCGATGCTCGCCCTGCGCGTGGATGCCTCGAGCCCGAGGATATTCATGCGTTCATCGCCTCCACAGAAAAGACGGAGAAGAACAGCCGTTCACGCCGCGCGCATCCGCGTCCAGCGGTTTCCCGTTCCCTTCGCGGCGCGATCCCTCTTCAGCCGCCTCCATCCGCGGCCAGTCTTTCCGCCTGCGCCCCCCGCACGGTGATCCGGCGACTCTTCTCGCCGGTGACCTCGATCTCGATATCGATGCGGTCCTCCGGGAGAAGCGCCGCCATCCGCTCCGCCCACTCGATCGCGATCACCCCCCCGCGCTCGAGGTAGTCCTCCCAGCCCAGCTCGACCAGTTCAGTCCCGTCGGGGAGGCGGTACAGGTCGAAATGGAAGAGCGGGATGCGCGCCGGGTACTCGTTGATGATGACGAACGACGGGCTGCTCACGCGCGCGGGCGGGACGATCCCGAGCCCCTCCGCGAGCCCCTGGACGAAGCAGGTCTTCCCCGCCCCGAGTTCGCCGCGGAGCGCGAGCACCGCGCCGGGCTTCAGGCGCGCGCCGATGCGCGCCCCGATGCGCCGCGTCTCTTCAGGTCCCGAAGAGATAAATAAGGTAGACGTTGTATCCATCATACTCCCAGAGAACGAATTACAACTTTAAACGTACCGGGGACGATTAAAGTATTAACTCGTTGCGGCGGCGTGAGTTATATACAACGTCTACGCGAGGTGTGCAAACCCCCCCTCGATGAGGGGCCTCTCCCCCTCCGGCGTCGAGAGCGTGATGCCGTGCGCCTTTCCCATCACCGTCCCGATCCGCCGGATCCCGCAGTCGAAACGCGCGTCGAACGCCTCCTTCACGACGGCGTCGTCGACGGAGGGGGCCACCGCCGCGAGCAGCTCGAAATCCTCCCCGTCGTAGAGCGCCCTCCGGAGGAGCGTCTCCTCGTCCGCATCCCCGATCGCCGCCCTGTCGACAGGTATCCGGCCGGCGCACAGCCGGAACCCCGCCTCGCTCGCCTCCGCCATCCTGAACAGGTCGCTCCCGAGCCCGTCGCTCAGATCCATCATCGCCGTTACCGGGAAGCGCTCGACGAGGAAACGGGCCTCGTGCACCCGCGGCGTGAAGGCGAGGTGTTTGCCCGCGAGCGATCCCCCCAGCCACCCGGTCACCCAGAGGCCGTCGCCGGTGCGGGCGCCGGAGCGCAAGACGAGCCGCTCCCGCTCCACATCCCCGAGCATCGCCACCGACACGGCGAGCCCGCGACTGCTCCCGACGGTGTCCCCCCCCGCGATCCCGCAGTCGAACCGCCGGGCGGCCTCGTCCATACCCCGGTACAGCTCGCGGCAGAAGTCGACGCCGAGCCCCCCGGGGGCGCCAAGCGACACGACCGCGGCGCGCGGCACGCCGCCCATCGCGGCGATGTCGCTCAGACTGCAGGCGAGCGCCTTCCACCCGATCCGGTACGGGGAGGCGGCGGCGAGGTCGAAGTGCGTCCCCTCGACGAGCATATCCGTCGTGAAGAGCAGGACGCGCCCCGGGGCGGGCGGCTCGAGCACGGCCGCATCGTCCCCGATGCCGACGAGCGTCCCCGGCCCCGCGGACAGCCGCCCCCTCAGCTCCCGTATGAGGGCGAACTCGCCGATGTCGCCGAGCGTCCGTTCCACGCGCGCCTCCCGCCCCTCACCGCCGCGGCCTCGGTTTCACCCCCGCCTTCCTGAACGCCGCGCGCAGGTTCGCCCGGTACGGGGGGCCGACGACGCCGGTCTCCGTGATGATCCCCGCAATGAAGCGGGCGGGGGTCACGTCGAAGGCGGGGTTGTAGACCTTCACCCTCGCCGGGGCGATGCGCGTCCCGCCGATCGTCCGCACCTCGTCAGGGTCGCGCTGCTCGATCGGGATCCCCTTCCCGGTGCGGAGATCGAGGTCCACGGTGGAGAGCGGCGCGGCGATGTAGAACGGGATGCCGTGGGCCTCGGCGAGCCGCGCGAGGCCGTAGGTGCCGATCTTGTTCGCGGTGTCCCCGTTGGCGGCGATCCGGTCGGCGCCGGTGATGACGATATCCACCCGCCGCTCGAACATCAGCCGGGCGGCCATGCTGTCGCAGATGAGCGTCACGTCGATGCCCGCGCGCATCAGCTCCCACGCGGTCAGCCGCGCCCCCTGGAGGAGCGGCCGCGTCTCGTCGGCGAAGACGCTGATCCGCTTCCCGGCTTCGTGGGCGGCGAAGAGCACGGCGAGGGCGGTCCCGTACTCCGCCGTGGCGAGGCCCCCGGCGTTGCAGTGCGTCAGGATTCGAGTCCCGTGCGCGAGAAGGGCCGCGCCGTGCGCCCCGATGCGGCGGCAGATGTCGTTGTCCTCATCGAGGATGGCGAGCGCCTCCCGTTCGAGGATCCTCTTGAGGGCGGGGATGTCGTCGGTGCGGTGCCGGGCGGCGGTCTCCGTCATCCTCCGCAGGGCCCAGAACAGGTTCACCGCCGTGGGACGCGAGGAGCCGAGGTAGTCGGCGACCTTCCGGAGCTCCGCGAAGAACCGGTCGAAGGTCCGCGCGCGGGAATTCCGGATCCCGAGCAGCGCGCCCATCGCCCCCGCGATCCCGATGGCGGGGGCGCCGCGCACCTCGAGCCGCTTGATGGCGTCCCACGCCTCGCCGGGCGTCCGGCACTCCTTGTAGACGAGCTTCCCGGGAAGCTTTGTCTGGTCCACGATGCGCATCGCCCCGTTCTTCCACGCGATGGTTTTGACTCTCATACGGCCTCCATGCGGTCGAGATGCCGGACTGTCGAGAACCGATTGTAGCACAGTCAGGGGGATGCAATGGAGCGGAGCAGGAGGGCCGCCGCAACCGCCGCGCCGTTCTGGCAGAGGTGGACCGCGATCGGCGCCACGAGCGACCCCGTCGTCTCGAAGACGGAGGCCAGGACGACGCCGAGGCCGAGGATCGGCAGGAAGACCGCGGCGTTGGCGTGGAGGGCGGAGAAGAGGAGCGCGGTCAGGAGCACGGCCGGCAGCCGCCCCCACCGCCGCCTGACCGCCTGGTAGGCGAAGCCACGGAAGAAGATCTCCTCGAAGACCGGGCCGATGACGGCCACGAACGCCGCCAGGAATACCAGGGCGGGGCCCGACAGATCGGCGAAGAAGAGCCCGAGCGGCGCCTGCGGCTCGACCGCGACGCCCGTCCGCTCTGCGGCGATGCGGCTGATCACGACGAGGCAGAGCAGGACCGGGAGGAACCCGGCGTACGCCTTCACGCCGGCCCACGCCGCCGGGAGCGGCCGCCCGGCCCCGAGCCCGAGCCCCGCGAGCGGCCCGCGCGGCCCCGGCCGGACGGATACGAGGATGTACGCGACCGCGGCGAGTTCCGCCAAGAACTGGAAGGCGACCTGGAGCGTGACCTCCGAGGGGCCGCCAAAAAGCCGCCGGAACAGCGGCGCGAGCGCCTGCAGGGCGAGGAAGACGGAGAGAAAGAGGAGCGCCGCCTTCAGCACCTCGCCGATTCCCCACCCCTCCCCCGGGGTCCCGGCCGGCGCAAGACGCCGGCGGAGGAGGCGCGCGGCAACCTTGACGTCGATGAGCAGCCCCGCAACCACGGCGCCGGCGAAGAGGAGCGACAGGTGCCTCACGAGCGGCCGCTCGGAGACCGCCTTTTCGAAGAGGCGGAGCATCTCCTCCTCTCCGGGAACGGCGCGGCGGGCGGGCGCATCCGCGGGAACGGGGGCGCGCGGCGCGAGCGCCCCCCCGACGGCGATGCAGGCGCAGACGAGCACGGCGCCCCAGTATCGGGCGGACCGGGTCGGATCGGGCATCGGCAACTCCATGGCTGAGCGGACGACGATGGTAGCATCCGCGCGGCGGCGCGGGCAAGATCGCCGTCGCCAGATCGCCGTCGCCGGGAACGGGACGGGGAATGCGCTTTTCAGGGAATGCGCTTTTCGTGAATGCGCTTTTCGTTGACCCGCCTTGCGGCGCTCGTATATACTTTTTCAACCTCAAATCGCGTATGCGCACCTCTTCCAGGATTTCGCGGACGAAGCGCCCCGGTCCCGCGCGCCCCACGGCGCCCAAGGCCGGGCCGCCGCGCGCCCCCCTCGAGATATTTGACGCCGTCGGCTGTTTTGTCCTGATAGAGGACGCCTCCCATACCATCCTCTACAACAACGCCAGGCTGCGCGGACGCTACGGGGATCTCGTCGGCCGGAAGTGCTACGCCGCCATCGCCGGGCGAACGAGCAGCTGCCCCTCCTGCCCGATCACGGCGATCCTGCACGAGGGGAAGGAGTCCTTCAGCTGTGTGATGCGCGATCAGAAGGGGCGTCTCTACGAATCCTCCGCGAGCCCGTTCCTGATGCCCGACGGCGGCCGGGCCGTCATCCAGCTCCTCACCGACATCACGGCAAAGCGGAAGGCCCAGGCGGTGATCAGCGAATACACGACCGGGCTCAAGACCCTCGTGGCGGAAAAGACCGCCGAGCTCAAGGAGTCCGAGATCCTCCACCGGCTCCTGATGGAACGGGCGAACGACGCGATATTCACCATCGACCCACAGGCGGACCGGATCCTCACGGCGAACCGGATGGCGGAGACGATGACCGGCTACTCCGCGGAGGAGCTCCTCGGCCTGAAGAACTCCGAGCTCTACGCCCCGGGGGAGTTCGCCGGGATCCTGCGGCGCCTGGGCGATGACGAGGGGAGCTCCCGCGCATCCGCCCAGATCGAGATGCTCAGGAAGACCGGGGCGCATTTCGTCGCCGACGTCAGCGCGAGCGCAGTCGACTTCCGCGGCAGGCGGATCGTCCTCGCCATCTGCCGCGACATCTCCCAACGTCTCATCATCGAGCGGCATATGCGGCAGCTCGCCAGCGTCATCGAGAACACGTCGGCGAGCGTGATGATCATGGACCTCAACCGCCGGATCGTCTACGCCAACCCCGCCGTGCAAAAGATGCTCGGCTACCGGGCGGAGGAGATGCTCGGGATGCGCTCCGCCGATTTCTTCGAGGGCGTCCCCGGAAACCCGCCCGATCTCTCCGGCCGCATCGCCCGCGAGGCGAGGAACGGCCTCTGGGAGGGGGAGATCTTCGACCGGAGAAAATCAGGCGAGGTGTTCCCGGTCTCGCTGCGGATGTGCACCATCAGGGACGAGACGGGGAAACTGATCGGCTACGCGGGGATCTCCGAGGAGATCACGCGGCGCAAGCAGATCGAGGAGGAACTGATACAGAAGGAGAAGCTCTCGGCCCTCGGCGAACTCATCTCCGGCATCGCCCACGAACTGAACAACCCCCTCACCGGCGTCCTCGGGTACGCCGAGATCCTTCGACAGCATGACGCCCCGGCGGAACTCAAGGAGGACATCGACCGCCTCCACAAGGAGGCGCTCCGGTGCCAGTACCTGGTGAGGAATCTTCTCACCTTCTCCCGCAAGCCGCCGCTGCGACGCGTCTGCGCCTCGGTGAACGAGATCGTCGGCCTCGCGATCGACCTGAAGGCGCACCAGTTCATCGCCAACGGGATACGCGTGCAGACCCGCCTCGACCCGTCGATCCGGAAGGGGATGCTCGATTCCAACCAGCTGCAGCAGGTCTTCGTCAACATCCTCACCAACGCGCACCACGCCCTGATGGAGAAAGACGGGGAGCGCCTGATCACGGTGACGAGCCGCCACCAAAACGGCGCCGCCGAGATCGCCATCGCCAACAACGGCCCCCACATCCCGCCCGACCGGATCGAGAAGATCTTCGTCCCGTATTTCAGCACGAAGGAGTTCGGGCAGGGCACCGGGCTTGGTTTGAGCATCGCCCACGGGATCGTCAGGGAGCACGGCGGGAAGATCGAGGTGATGAGCCTCGAAGGGCGCGACACGGTGTTCACCGTCATCCTCCCGCTGATCAAGCCCGCGGAGGAGTGACGGATCCCTCAGACGAATCTTTTCAACACGTGGGCATCCCCGGTCTTCTCGAGCACGCAGTCGTAGTACCCTTTCCCCTCCCCCGCCACCATCCGCTCGATGATGAGCAGATCGCTGGGGATGATCTCGCCGCGCATCGGCCCAAGCGCCTCCAGCGGGCACCAGCGCAGCTCCCCCTCGGCGCCGGGGCGCAGCATCGTGCCTCGAGGTGCGAGCGCGCAAACGTGCAGGATGAAATGGCGCCTAACCCGCCCCTCCTCCACCAAATGCTCCGAGACGCAGCCGAGGTGCCGGACGAACGCCGCCTCGATGCCGCATTCCTCGCGTATCTCCCGCTCCGCCGCCTCCGACAGATGCTCGCCGCATTCGATCTTCCCGCCGGGCAGACCCCAGAGCCCCGGGTAGTCCCCCCGCGCCCGCCTGATCAGGAGTATCCTCCCCTCGTGGACGAGCGCCGCGATCGCCACGGCCAGCGGTCTCTCCTCGGCTTCCGGTCTCCCCACTGCGCACCCCCCTGCCGGTCTGGAACGCCATTGTAACACGGCCCGCGCACCCCGAGCCGCCCAGCGGGCCGAAGGCGCGCGTTCGACGCCTCACCCCCGCCCCTCCCCGCGGACGGCCCGATGCACCGCCGCCTCCACCGCCGCATCGAGCAGCCCCGCGATCTCCGGCTCGTCCGGATTCACGCCCCGCCAGCGCGCGTACCGGCGGGCGGCGTCGAGCGCCTGCGCGCGCGGCGGCGCCGCGCCCCGCATCCGTTCCGGCGACGGGAGGGCCGCGGCGGCCCCGAACTCCGCCGCCGCCTTGATGATCTCCCAGGCGAGGTCCTTCCCCTTGAACGACGCGAACAGCCTCTCCCAGAAGAAGCGGAACGATCTCCGGTAGCGCGCGCCGAGGCGCGGCAGGCGGCAGAGGAGAAGGTGGAGCAGCAGGACCGCGGCGGCGGAGAGGGCCGCGGATAGAAGCGCCGCGAACGATTTCGCGGTCTCCCTGCCCAGCCCGAGGAGCCAGTCCCGCGCCGCGTCGGCGGCGCCGGGGAGCGGATTCTTCCCGAGCCCCTCGGCGAGCTCGGCGACAGGGGCCTGGAGCGCCGCGGGCCCGGTGAAGAAGAGCCCCCCCTCGACCCCCTCCGGGTAGATGAACAGATCCTTGTCCGCGACCGAAAGACGGGCGCGCGCGGCGGCCGCGACGATCCGCCGCCGCATCTCCGCGGGCCCCGCCGCCCCCGTTTCCACCCGCAGCAGCGGAACGCGCTCCTCCTCCTGCGCCGGGGGAGACGCCGCGTCCATCGCCACGAGGGCCTTCTTGACGAGCGCGACGTCGGCATCCTTCCCCTTGATGAAGATCAGACGCGCCCGGTCGTCGCCGGGGAGCGGGAAGACCGCGAGCGCGTAACGCGGCCGCATCCGCAGCCGCTGGAACAGCTCCTTCAGCAACTCCTCCGCTCGGCCGGCGTCGAGCCGGGCCGCCACGACGTAGTCCACGACCTCCGCCGGGAGCTGTGTGGCGAGGTCGCGCTCGTGACTGGCGGGCGCCGCGGAGAGCAGCATCGCGAAGATCAGGCATGGCGCGGCACGCATAACGGCCTCCTCTCGATGTCGGCGCCGAACCCCCTGTCGGCCAGCGCCTCCGCGATCCGCCCCCGGTGGCGTCCGGCGAAGACGCACCCGGCGGCCTGCGCAAGCCCCGTCGCCGCGTCGGCGAACCGCGCGAACTCGGGCAGGAAATGCATGCTCTCGTAGACGAGCGCGTCCGCCGTCTCCGGCCCCAGCGCCCGTCGAAGGTCCCAGCACGCCCCGGCCCATATCGCGCCGTCCGCGTGCGGCGCGCCCGACAGGTCGCGCGGGTAGCGCAGGCGGTTCCCCAGGTTGCGGAGGCACGGCTCGCCGCGGGCGGCGACGACCCACTCCCCGATCAGGGGGTCTCCGGTGAGCGAACAGCCGAAGTAGTCGGCGTACCCCTCGTGCAACGCGTCGGCCTCGGGCCCCTTCAGGTGCGGATTGACCCGGTCGAGCACGGCGTGGGCGTACTCGTGGCAGATCACCGCCGCCTCCTTGGCGAGGTCGTTCAACCGCCCCGGCCCGCCGCCGTCGCCCAAGTATATGGCGCGGGTGGCCGGATCGTACCAGGCGTTCTCCATCCGCTCCCCGGCGTGCACATGGACGCGCAGCGTCCCGCGTGTCGCCAGCGCGGTCTCGATCCCGGGGTCGAGGCGCCCGAAGGCCTCGGCCGCGCGGTCGATATGGTAGTACGCCATCACCTCGTCGAAGTGCGTGTCGGAGGGATCATAGAGGAACTCCCCGTCCTCCTCGCGCGCCTCGGGGCAATCCTCGTTGACGACGGCGACGTGCGTCCCCTCCAGGAGGAACGGGTCGCGGAGGCGCTCGAGCGGGACAACGCGCGGCGCGGGATCCTCCGCGGGGCTCCTCGGGAAGACGCTGCCGCGGGCGAAGCGCATCGTGTTGCTGCTCCGGAGGATCGCGCCCGTGGCGGCGTCGACGAGGTAGACCCAGTTTCCGAGCGGCCGCGACGCGGGGAGCACCACCTTGTAGACCCGCCGCGCGTGCCGGCGCTCCACGAACACCAGCTCCGCGCACCCCTCCTCCGCCCGCAGCCGCGCGCCGCGCCCGAGGTCCGCCCGCGCGACCCGCGCCGCCTCCCTCTTGCCGATGCCCGCCTTTCGGAAGGCGCCGCTCCTCTTCAGCCCCCGGTGGAAGGCGCCGGTCACGACGGTCGCCGTCCCCGCGGCATCGAGGTGGACGTCGAGGAGCGCGCCTATGACGGGGACGCCGTCGAGGACCTGCTGGAACCTGACGTGGGCGCCGCTGCGCGTGCGCCAGAGGCGGACGAAGACGAGGCAGGGAGGATCGACGCCGAGGGCTTCGGCGTGGAGGGAGAGGAATCGCCGCGCCGTCCGGACCGCGGGATCCGACGCGGGGGAAAACGGCGCGGGGGCCGCGGGGAAACGGCGCGGCACAGGGGGCCGGCGCAGGAAGACGGGCCGGCGCCAGAAAACGGGCGCCGCCCCGTCCAGGGGTGCACGGGGGCCGCGACCGCACGGGGCGACGAACGGCCTGCGGCTGATGGAGCACGGACCGGGGCGGATCATGCGCCGTCCTCCCCGACGCAGACGTTGTATACAACACTCACCGCTTCAACATCTTACGGATTTAATCGTCCCCGGGACGAATAATGCCATACCACATTCGTGCGGAAACAGTTGCATACAGCGTCTTCGCTGCCATCGCACCCCCGGGGGACGCGCACCCTGCATCCCGCCGGCTTCGTGTGTGCCGTGAAGAGCGCCCCGAACTCGGCTACCGCTGCACTGTCACGAACACGCTCGCCTGGTAGAAGGCGTCGTCCCGGCTCGTGATCGGCCGACCCGGCGTGAAGAACGCCGCCACGATCTCGTATCGGCCCGGGGGAATCGTCCCCGGGATGACGAGGTTGTTTATGAGCGTGTACTCGAACCCTGCCGGAAGCCCCTGCACGTCGCTCGCCACCGGCTTCAATGCCGTGCTGAAGTCGAGGACGTTCACCATCGTCGCGCCGTCGGGGAATATGACGACCGCGTACGCGGTGAACGGTTGCGAGATCGGCTGGTTGGTCCGGAAGACGGCGCTGAGCGTGTCGCCCGGCGAGACCGTGCTTCCGCTGACGTCCACCTGCGCCGGCGGCACGGGGGTCGGCGTCGGCGTCGTCGGCACGCCCACGGACCAGAGTCGGTTGTCCCCCGTCCCGAAGTAGATCGTCCCGTCCGAGCCGATGGCGGGGCCACACGCCTCGACGAGAGCGGTCGCCGTGTAGGACCACCTGAGCGTCCCAATGGAGTTGCAGGCGTAGAGCCGGTTGTCCGTGGAGCCGAAGTACACCGTCCCGTCCGAGCCGATGGCGGGGGACGATTCGACGGTGCCGCCGGTGCGGTACGTCCACCTGAAGCCCCCGCTGAAATGGAACGCGTAGAGGCGGTTGTCGTACGACCCGACGTAGACCGTCCCGTCGGACCCGATGGCGGGGGAAGAATAGGCGTGTTTGCCCATCATATACGACCAGCTGCGCGCGCCGTTGGATTTGAAGGCGTAGAGCCGGTTGTCGTCGAATCCGACGTAGACCGTCCCGTCAGGCCCGATCGACTGGCCGGAGGGCTGGGCGCCTGTGCTGTACGACCACCTGACGGCCCCGTTCGAGTTGAAGGCGTACAGCCGGTTGGCCATGGAGCCGACGTACACCGTCCCGTCCGAGCCGATCGCCGGGGATTTGGGGACACCGGACGACATCCCGGGCATCTGGTAGCTCCAGCGACACGTCCCTCTCGAATTGAATGCATAGAACTGGCAATAGTCCGACCCGACGTCGTAGTCCGACCCGACGTAGATCGTCCCGTCCGAGCCGATGGCGGGGGATGATGCGGAGGATATCGGGCCGGTCGAGTACGACCACCTGAGCATCCCGGCGGAGTTGACGGCGTAGAAACGATTGTCGAGCGACCCGACGTACACCGTCCCGTCCGAGCCGATGGCGGGGGAGTTGTAGATGCCGCCGCCGGTGTGGTACGTCCACCTGTGCCCCCCGGATGAGTTCACGGCGTAGAGCCGGTTGTCCTGGGAGCCGAAGTACACCGTCCCGTCCGAGCCGATGGCGGGGGAGTTGTAGATGCCCCCGGTCAGGTAGGTCCAGTGAAGCACGGGTCTCGTGGGACCCGCGAACGGGCTCTGCCCCGTGCGCTGCGGGTTCTGCCCCTGCATCGGCCACACCGGTCCCGCTTGCGCGGCCCCCGACGCGAGCACCAGCACCGCCAACGCCGCGACAATTCTCTTCATACCCTCCCCTCCTCTCCCGACCGACCGCACGCCCGGCTGATCTTACTCCCGCCCGCAGCGGGGTGCAACGGAAAAATGGATCTCTGGCGTTTTGCTTGGGTTATGCCACATCCCCCCCTCTGATGGGGGAAAGACCAGATACGACGTGAGAGAACCGGAACTACAACGCGGGGACACTCTTCAGATCCCGCTTCTCGCCCCGCCGCGGCACAGGGCACAGTGAAAAACCCGGGGCGGAATGGCGCGTTCACCCGTGGAATGTCCACTTCGCGACCGCTTCCCCGCGTGTGCCCTGCAAAGAGTGTCTCCGCGTTACCGCGCGCCGAGACGCTTCTCCGCCGCCTTCCAGTCGACGGCGGCGAGGAACGCCTCGAGGTACTTCGCCCGGTCGAGCTTGAACTCCGTGATGAACGCGTGCTCGAAGACGTCCGCGATGAGTACGATGCGAGCCCCCGCGAGATGCCCGACATCGTGCTCGCCGATCCAGACGTTCGTCAGCCGGCCGCTCCGCGGGTCGTCGACGAGCGCCGCCCAGCCGATGCCGCGCATCATCCCCGTGTCGACGAACTCCTTCCTCCACGCCTCCACGCTCCCGAAGTCGCTCGCGAGGCGCCGGGCGAGCGGGCCCTTCGGGTCGAGCGCCTCGCGCCGGGAGCAGATGTTCTCGAAGTAGAGCTCGTGCAGACGCATCCCGTCGTACTCCCAGCCGAAACGCCGCTTCAGCTCGGCATACTCGGGCGAGCGGCCGCCCCCGGCGGCGGAGAGAGCCGTCAGCTTCTCCGCCAGAAGATTGGCGTTCTTCACGTACCCCTGGTAGAGCGTGACGTGCATCGAGAGAAGCGCATCGGGCAGGCCGGGGATCCCGTTGAGGCGCGAACAGTCCGCGGCCGTGTAGCGGGCGGCCGGGGCGGCGGAGACGGCCGCGGGCGGCGCGGCGGGCGGATCCGCCGCGGCCGCGCCTGCGACCAGCGCCGCGCAGCAGGCGGCGCACAGTCCGATATGCATACCCTCCTCCTCTCGCCCGCGACCCGGCGCGCCGGATGCGCCCCCCGCGCGGGACACCCGATTTTACCGCGGCGCCATCGGGAGCGCAACCTCGAAATGCGGCGCCTCGAAATGCGGCGCGCCCGCCCGCGCGAGTCCATACGCTCACACGCCTTCATAGTGGCATCCGCGGCCCGTTGTAGTATACTTCCCCCCCTATGAAGGATCGTTTCGACGAGATGATGGATATCTTCCTCGTCCCCATCGCCGAACTCGGGGAGAGGGTCACCGACTGCACCTACTTCCTCAGGAAGGACGGCAGCCTCGCCTTCGCCCAGGGCTACTGCCATCCGCCCGGGATGATCTCCGCGAAGATACTCTACTACCCGAAAAAGGGCGGCTGGGCGGAGATCTTCGGCCGCGACTACGACTGCCTCCACAAGACGTACCGCGACGGGAAGATGCACTCGTTCACCAACCCGCAGCAGATCGAGATGCACTACACCCTCTTCCCCGACCTCGCGCGGAGCGCCTGCGTCGCCCCGGTGATCAAGAACAACCTCCTGATGCCGCGCAGCGATTTCGTCGGCTTCTTCGACTCCAAGAAGTCCCTCCGGCTCTGCATGGAGCTCTACCCGAAGATCGACAAGGGGGTTCGGGCGGCCAGCGAGCTGCTGGAGGTCCCGGTCGAACGGATGGGCCTGACCGGCTCGCTCCAGTACGGGCGACTCGAGGAGCACGACGATGACACCGACCTCGCCGTGCACGGCACGGTGGAGGAGAACTACGCCCTGATGCGGCGCATCCTCGCCCTCGTCCGGGAGGACCCCTCCCGCCACGTCCACGAGTTCGGGAAGTTCTGGCCGCTGCGCCTCTATCACGGCGGCATCCTCGTCTGCCCGTTCTTCATCTACGCGCGCGAGGACGAGATCCCGCTGCGGGACTGCCGCATCCGCAGCCTCCGGAAGGAGGCGCGCCTCGAGGCCCGCATCACCGATATCCGCCACTCGATCTACATGCCGCTCGTCTTCCCCCTCGAGGAGGCCGAGGTCGACGGGGTGCGGGAGGAGCGGTTCGTCCTCGTCCTCTCCGACAGCTACGTGCGCGGCGAGTTTTGCGTCGGCGAGCATATCCGCGCCGCGGGCGAGCTCGTCGAGATCGAGAAGGACGGGCGCAGGACCCGCGCCCTGATCGTCGCGAACAACTGGGACGTGGAGAAGACGGCCGGCGGCGCCGCCTGAGGCGGGCCGCCTCGACGGAGAGGGGCACGATGGGATCCTCCCCATCCATCCGCATCGGGCGGCTCCTCGCGGCAACGCTCCTGGCCCTGGTTTCGCCCGGCCGGGCGGCGGCGGAGTCCCCACTCGGCGTGGACGCCGCCGAGCACCGCCTCTCCAACGGCCTCCTCCTTCTCGTCGTCGAGCACCGCCAGGCCCCCGTCGTCTCCTGTTCCGTCTTCTACCGCGTGGGCTCAGTGAACGAGGAGCCGGGGAAGACCGGCATCACCCATCTCCTCGAGCATATGATGTTCAAGGGGACGCGCACGGTCGGGACGAGGGACTGGGAGGCGGAAGAGCCCCTTCTCGCCAAGATCGAAGAGCTCCACGACGCGGTCGCCGCGATGGAACGCGGAGGCGGCGCGGCGGGGGAGACGGCGCGGCTCCGGAAGGAGCTGGAGGAGGCGGAGCGCCGCGCCGGCGAGCTGACGGTGCGCAACGAACTCTGGAAGATCTACATGGCCGCCGGGGCCGAGGGGCTGAACGCCGGCACCGGCAAGGACCGGACACAGTACTACTGCAGTCTGCCGGCGAACCGCTTGGAGCTCTGGATGGCGCTTGAGTCCGACCGGATGGCCAACGCGGTCTTCAGGGAGTTCCACCGCGAGCGGCAGGTGGTCCTCGAGGAGCGGCGCCTCACCGTGGACGACAGCCCGGGGGGGGCGTTCTGGGAGCAGCTCTTCGCGACCGCCCTGATCGCGCACCCGTACCGGTGGCCGATCATCGGATGGAGGTCCGACATCGAGCGCATCCCGCGTGCGGAGGTCGAGGCCTGGTACCGGCGTTACTACGCCCCCAACAACGCGATCGTCGCCGTCGCGGGCGACGTAGACCGAAACGAGGTCGTCGCCCTCGCGGAGCGCTACTTCGGCCCGATCCCCGCGCAGCCGCCCCCGCCGCCGGTCGTCACCCGCGAGCCGCCGCAACGCGGTCCGCGCCAGGCGCGTCTCTCGCTCGACGCCTCGCCGCGCGTCGCCCTCGCCTTTCAGAAGCCCGCGGCGGAGTCCGACGACGACATCGCCCTGAACGTCCTGGAGAACATCCTCTCCTCCGGCCGCAGCTCGCGCCTTCACCGGCGCCTCGTCCAGGAGAAGCGGGTCGCGGTCTCCGTCTCCGCCTCCTCTCCCCCCTCGCGGTACCCGTACCTGTTCGTCGTCCACGCGATCCCCCGGAGCCCCCGTACGGCGGAGGAGGCCGCCGAGGCGATCCGCGGGGAGCTGCGCCTGCTCGCGCAGGAGCCGGTGAGCGACTGGGAGCTCGCCAAGGCTCGGAACTCGATCGAGGCGGATTTCGTCCGCGGCCTCGAATCCACCGCGGAGATCGCCTCCGCCATAGGCACCTACGCCGCGATCGACCGCTGGGACTACGTGAACCGCTATATCCCGAGGATCAGGGCGGTCACGCCAAACGACCTCGTCCGCGTGGCGCGCAACTATCTCACGGAGGAAAAGTGCACCACCGTCCTCATCCCGTGACGCATTGGGCCGCCGCGCTGCTCCTCGTCTTCGCGCTCTCCGCCGCGGGCTGCGGCGCCCGGCGGGGCCCCGTCCACCCGGCCGAAATGGCGTTCCCCCCGCTTCGTTTCTCGCCCCCGGAGGCGGAACGGGTCGTCCTCGACTGCGGCGCCCCGCTCTACCTGTTCAGCGACGCGCGCCTCCCCCTCTTCAGTTTCCACGCGATGGCGCGCGCCGGCTCCGCGTTCGACCCGGAGGGCAAGGAGGGGCTCGCGGCCCTCGTCGCCGAGCTGATCCGCACCGGGGGGAGCGCCGGGATGGACGCCGACGAGGTGGACCGCCGTCTGGAGTACCTCGGGGCGGAGCTCTCCGCCGCCGCGGACCACGACGGGGCGGCGTGTGCGCTCTCCTGCCTCTCCCGCGACACGGAAGAGGCCCTCGGCATCGCGCTCGACCTGCTGCTGCGCCCCGCCTTCTCCCCGGAGAAGATCGACCTCCGCAAGGACCAGGTCCGCGAGGCGATACGCCGCTGGAACGACGAGCCGGGGCAGACCGCCGCCCGCGAGTTCCGCCGCCTCGTCTACGGCGCGCACCCGTACGCGCACCCGGTCATCGGCGAGCCCAGCTCGATGGACCGGATCGGGCGCGGCGACCTCGTCGCCTTCCACCGTGCGCGCTTCAACCCCTCGGGGATGATCTTCGGCGCCGCGGGGGAGTTCGACCGGGAGACGCTCGTGAAGACCCTCAACGACGCCTTCGGCCCGGCGCGATCCCCCGCCCCCGCCCCGCCACCCCCCGTGGAGGGGCGGGAGGAGCGCCTCGTCTTCCTCGTGCGCAGGCCCACCGAGCAGGCGCACCTCCTCGTCGGGCACGCGGGAATCCCGCGCGACGACCCGGACTACTTCCCGGTGATGGTGATGAACGAGATACTCGGGGGAGGGGTCTTCTCGTCGAGGATACTGGAACGCGTCCGGACCGCGGAGGGACTCGCCTACAGCGCGGGATCCCGTTTCACCCCGGCGGTGCGGGCGGGGCTGTTCTACGCGTCGTGCCAGACGAAGGAGAACACGGCGGCGCGGGCGCTCGACATACTGTTGGAGGAGATGGAGAGGATCCGCACGGAACCGGTGACGGACCAGGAGCTCCGGCGCGCGAAGGATTCGCGCCTGAACAGCTTCGTCTTCAACTTCACAAGCCCGTCGCAGGTGGTGGAGCAGATGATCGGCATCGAATTCGCAGGGCTGCCGCGGGACTATCTGAAGACCTGGCCCGAAAAGGTCGCGGCGGTGACCCGCGAGGACGTGCGTCGCGCGGCGCAGGCGCACCTGCGCCCCGGCGCCGCGACGATCCTCGCCCTCGGCGACGGCGAAGCCCTCCCCCCCGCCCTCGAGCGGTTCGGCCCCCTGCGCCCCCTGGTCCCGCGCTGAGGCGGCGCCGGACCCTTCAGGCGCCGCTCCCCCTCACCGCCCCCGGATATCCCCGATCTCCGCGATGACGGAGAGCCGCGTCCCCCCCTTCTCGTCGGACGCGGTTGCCCTGACCTCCCGCAGCGGCGCAAGCCACGCCAGCGCCCCGAGCGCGCGGCGCGCCCCGTCGATCCGCTCCCGATCGGCCTCTTTCTCGACGAACGCCCCGGCGATCGCGAGGATCTGCCGCAGCGAGGCGGCGGCGCGCTCCATCTCGCCCCCCCGCAGGAGGAAGCGTCCCGTCCCTCCCGCGTTCGCGGAAAGGGGAACGGCGGCGCCCAGGCCCGGCGGATCGGCGGTGGCGACGACGAGACGGCCGTCGCGCAGGAGGACGACCGGGGCGTAGAGATACTCCAGGGGCGCGCCGGGGCTGAGGCGCCAGCGGAGTCCCCGGTCCGCCTTCTCCTCCTCCACCTCCAGCGCGCCGCTCACCGGCGCCCATCCGCCGCCGCGCCCGTCGGCCAGGAACAACTCCGCGCCGTCGGCGAGCTCCAGGAAGCGCCTCAACCGCGCGCGGGCGAGTGTGCGATCGCCCACCGCAGCCGACGCGGCGGCGTGCAGCATCCCCCGCCCGTCGAGGTAGAGCAACAACGACCAGTCATCTCCGAGCCATCGCATCGAGAAGTGCGCCGCGGGAAACGTCGCCGCCCCTCCCTTCTTCTCGAACCGAACCTCGCCGCCGTCCCAGCTTCGGCGCGCCCGGTCGAGAAGGTCCCGCGGGTTCCATCGGCCCGCCGCGTACAGTATCCCGCCGCGCGCCGCGGCGGGCAGGAGCGGGTCCGCGGAAAGCGGTTTCGCCGAGCCGCCGCCGGGACGCCCGATGCGCGCCTCCAGGGTCGTGCGTTCGCCGAGCGTGAACGAACCCGACATCGTCGTCCACCCCGCCAGCGCCTCGCGCGCGGCGGCGCGTGCGGAGAAGGCCCCCCCCTCCTCGCACACGACCCGGCCGGATTTGTCGATCCGCGCGCCCGCGAGCTGCCGCAGCGCGGCGGCGTCCGCGAAGAAGGCCCCCTGCGCCTTCCCGCGGCCCGGCGCCCGCACCTCGGCGATCACCCCCTCCGCCCCCCGCGCGGGCGCGCCGCCCCCCTGCGCCAGGGCGGCGACGCGCTCCCAGAACCGTTCCCCGTCCCCCGTCGTCGCGATCCCGAGATCGCCGGCGAGGACGTAGCTGGCGTCGACCGTCCCCCGCTTCCGATCCAGCACCGAATTGACGGTGAGGGTCCCCACACGCCGTGTCTGGATTCTCCCCGCCCGCCAGAAGCATACGGCCGCGCGCCCCCTTTCCCAGAGATGGAGCAGGCGCGCTTTGAAGCCGACCCGCGCCCAGAGGGCGGCCCGGGGCGGCGTTCCCGCCCCCCCCGCGTACAGCACGAAGACGCAGTCGCGCCCGGCGATCTCGGACCATTGCGAGGTGTCGAGATCCTCCCACTCCTCCCGGAACTCCTCGTCGGCGGCGCGGAGCTCGTCGAGGGGGAAGATCTCCCCCCGTGCGACCATGCGGCCGAATTCCGAACGGGCGCAGCGCCGCCAGATCTGCCCGAGCCCCCGCGCGCGGACGCACACGGCGAGCCCCTCGCGGGGCACGAGACGGAGCATCGACGGAACCTGCCTCCTCGGGTAAGCGAGGAAGACGACGCCCGCCGCGGCGACGGCGGCCGGGATGCAGATGCGCGGGAGGAGGCGTTTTAGCGTGGCAATCGGCATGGGCGTATGATACCGTGTGCGGTGCGGGCGCGCAATCCGGAACCGGCGCCCGCGGGATCCCGGCGCGCCACAAGGAGGCGGTCGCGTGAAAAGAATCCTCGTGTCTGTGCAGCTCCTGCTCCTCGGTCTCCTCCTCGGCTGCGGCGGGGGGATGAACACGCCACCCCCGCCCCTCGCCTTCTACGCCCCCCCCGAGAAGCCGTTCGGCCACAGCCTCGCCATCGGCATATTCCAGGACAAGAGCTTCGCGCGCTACCCGCTCTTCATCGGCGTCGACGAGCTGCGCGAGGTGATCCAGGACGAGATCGAGCGGAACAAGGCGTTCATGGACGTCATCACGCTGCCGATCGACAAGGACGCCACGCCTCGGGACGTCGAGGAGAAGGCGCTCGCCGCCAAGGCGAATCTGCTGATGGAGGGCGAGCTGAACGAGTCGCTCTGCCGCTTCGAGGGGTGGAACTCGATGGGGGTCCCGGTCGCCCTCACCTACATCATCTTCCCGATCTCGTTCAACATCAAGGCGCAGACCTGGCAGGGCGCGGCGGAGGTCGTCTACCGGATACGGGAGATCAAGACCGGACGGGTGCTGCTCAACCGGAGGGTGCAGGCGGTCGCCTACCGGAACTTCAGCATCTGGGAGGAGCGCACCGAGCGGCAACTCAACAAGAACTTCATCCGCCACAGCCTGACGCCGCTGGTCCTGCAGAACCTGAAGTCCGCCATCACCAAGGATATCGTCACCAACTTCGCCGACTAGCGGACGCCGCAGGCGCCGCCTTCGCGCGCGACAGACAAGGCCTCTATCCGCCCCTCGGGCGGATAGAGGCCTTCCGCATCGGCGCCGGACTGGGCGCCCGCGGCGTGTGCTACTGCACGTCGGCGGGCGGCTGTTGCGGCACTGTGACGTCCACGCCGCCCTGCGACTTGTAGGCGTCGGCGAACCCCTTGCCCACCTCGGCCCAATCCTTGCTCGCCTGGCCCAGGTTCACGTCCACGCACCCCGCGGCGCACGCCGCCGCCATCGCCATCACCGCGCACGCGATCCTTCTCATATTCCACCTCCCTGACAACATCCGTGTGATCGATCCGCCCCGTTTCACCGAATCCGGCGCCTGCCCGCGTCGCTTCACGTTCCTTTCCCGCCCTCACCGGCCCCGTTCGCGCCCGCGCGACACCGCAGCGTCAGCGCCGCCTTTTCGTACAGCTCCCCGGCGAACCCGTTCGCCTCGGCGAATGCGTCCCGGATCTCGTCCATCCAGGCCGCGTAGAGGCCAGCCCTGCCGCTCCGCTCTGCGACCTGGCGCATCGCGGCCAGCGTCGCCGCCGCGCAGAGGGCGCTGAACGCGAGCCACCAGGCGATCCCCTTGAGGATGCGCATCGCCGTCTCGCCGCCTCAGGAGCGGTCCTTGAACAGGTAGGCGCAGAGGGCGGCCAGGACTATGGAGAGCACGATAAGGCCCACGAGGAAGAAGGCGAAATACTGCCAGAAATCCGATTCCATCGTCACGGAGGCGCCCTCCAGATTCGACCCCGTCGCCGCGTCACTCCGCCCCCCCGGCCCCTTTCGTCTCCCCGCCGCCTCCGGCGGCATAGGGGCACCCTCCGGGGGGCGGCCCCTGGAGGCCGGGCGGGGGCGCGGGAACGAAGTTCACCGGCCCCATACGCCGCATCTCGTTCAGCAACTCGCCCATCGACTGTTTTTTCGAGGTCGAGAAGGTCGAGTAGGCCCTCCGCAGCCGCCTGCTGCCGCAGGAGGCGCAACGCCTCCGCCAGAAATTCCAGGCGCCGCGCCGCTCGAGCAGTGCGGTCAGTTTTCCGCAACGGGCGCAGGAGTATTCGTAGATCGGCATTCCGCACCTCCCGGGCCGCACGCGCGCGGAGCGGAGACCTTGAACCGGCTGCAGTATAGCACCCGCGCCCGCCGCGGGCAACCCGGCGCCGACGTCGGGGTCAGGTTCTTATTCAGCATCTTTCGCCCGGCTTCGCACCGGCCGCGGAGCACGCCTCCGGCCCCCTCCCGCCTTCCGCAGCTTCCGCAGCACCGCGAGATTCCGACGGTCCATCGCCATCCCGTCGCCCTTCGGCGTCTCGAGCACCATCGGCAACCCCTCGAAACGCCGGTCGTGCAGGAGCGCCCTGAACGCCCCGAGGCCGACTGTTCCCCTGCCGATGTGCGTGTGCCGGTCGAGGCGCGCGCCGAGCGACCCTTTGCAGTCGTTCAGGTGAAACGCCTCCAGGCGCCGCAGGCCGACGAGGCGGTCGAACTCCCCCATCGTGCGCGCGTAGCCGTTCGGGGTGCGGATGTCGTACCCCGCGGCGAAGACGTGGCACGTGTCGAAGCAGACCCCCAGCCGTTCCGCGCGGCGCGAGGCCGCGATGATCTCCGCGAGCTCCTCGAACCTCCCCCCGACGCTCGTCCCCTGGCCCGCTGTCGTTTCGAGGAGCACCTTCGGCCCCCCGGTCCCCGCGGCGTCGAGCGCCTCGTCGAGCCCCGCGGCGATCTTTCGGATCCCCTCCTTCGGCCCCGCGCCTCCGTGCGCCCCGGGATGGAGGACGATGAACGGGAGACCGAGCGCCGCGCAGCGCCGCAGTTCCGCCCCGAGCGATCCGATCGATCTTCTCCGGACGCGGACATCGGCGGAGGCGAGGTTGATGAGGTAGGAGGAGTGGGCGAAGACGAGGATGCCGAGCCTGCGGCGCGCCGAGAGGAAGTCGACGCGCTCCTCCCGGCGGAGGGGCGGCATGCGCCACTGGACGTTGCTCTTGACGAAGATCTGGACGGCCTCGCAACGGAGTTCCGCGCCGCTGCGCAGCGCCTGCCCGACCCCCCCCGCGATGGAGACGTGCGCCCCCAGGAGCGGGCCCCGGCACGGGGCGGCATCGGATGGCGTCATACGCGGCGGCCCGCCCCCCCGGCCGGTCAACGGACAGCGGACGCGGGTGGAGCGGCGTCCTTGATGAAGATATCGCCGGGCCAGATGAACTCGGGCTGGAGCATCGGGTCGTAGTTGCCGGGGAGCGGGTAGAAGAAGAGGCCCGTCTCCAGGACGCCCACCACGCTCCGGATTACCGTCATCGCGATCCCCTTCAGCGGGCCCCAGGTGAATCCGAGGAGCCGGCCGCGGTCCTGCGTGATCTCCAAGGGGCATCTGATCAGTTCGCCCCACCCCGTCAGGACGTTGACGATGCCGCGGCCGAATTTGCCGCTCGCGTTCCGCGACGCGGTGTCGGCGGTCTCGATCCGTGCCGCCTCCGCCCGCGCCACTGCACCCGCCCCCAGCAACGCAACCGCCATCGCCGCAACCAGCGCCCTCCTCGTGCTCATGCCGTTCCTCCCGATTGCCGCCAGCTCCGCGCGTCCGCCGCCGTGCGGCGTGCCGCCGGCCGCGGCCTTCATCGCTTCAGCTTCCACTTCCCTATCGCCGCAATGCTCTCGTAGGCGGTCATGTCGAAATGCAGCGGGGTCACCGAGATGAACCCGGCCCGCAGCGCGGCGCTGTCGGTCTCCTCATCCTCCTGCATCTCGAGCAGCTCCCCCCCGAGCCACCAGTAGGCGTGCCCGCGGGGATCCACCCGCTTGTGAAACTCCTCGGAGAACCGCGCCATCCCCTGCCGCGTCACACGCACGCCGCGCATCGCCGATCTCGGGAGCACGGGGATGTTCACGTTGAGGAGCACCCCTGACGGCAGTCCCTTCCGCGCGACGATCCCCGCCAGACGCGCGGCGAACTCTGCGGCGGGGCCGAACTCGCGCACGGTGAAGCTGTCAAGGGAGACGGCGAAGGCGGGGATCCCCAGCATCGTCGCCTCCGTGGCGGCGGAGACGGTCCCCGAGTAGATGACGTTCATCCCCGTGTTCGGCCCCTGGTTGATCCCGGAGATCACGAGATCGGGACGCCAGGGGAGGAGCGACTTGACGGCGATCTTCACGCAGTCCGCCGGGGTCCCGGAGACGGCGAGGCCGTAGAGGGAACCGTTCCGCTTGACCTCGACGACCCTGAGCGGGTCCACGGTCGTGATGGCGTGCCCGACCGCGCTCCGCTCGCTGTCGGGCGCGACGATCGCGACCTCTCCGTGCTTTTTCATCTGCGCCTGAAGGGCGTTGAGCCCGGGCGCGTTGATCCCGTCGTCGTTTGTGAGCAGTATCTTCATCAGGGGGCGATTATGCCACATTCCGTCTCCCGCGGGGAAGGTTTCACGCGCCGTTCGCCGTTCGCGCCCCTCCGGCATGCCCGCGCGCGTCCCGCGGGCTCTCCACGCACAGCGTCACCGGCCCGTCGTTTTCGATCCTCACGAGCATCGTCGCCCCGAAGCGCCCCGTCTGCACCGGCACCCCGCCTCCCCGGAGCAGCTCGACGAATCTCTCGTACAGCGCCTTTCCCTGTTCCGGCCGGGCGGCCGCGTCGAAACCCGGCCGGCGCCCCCTCCGGCAGTCGCCGTACAGGGTGAACTGCGACACCACGAGCGCCTCCCCCCCCGCGTCGAGGATCGAGAGGTTCATCCTGCCCCCCGCGTCCTCGAAGACGCGGAGATGGGCGACCTTCTCCGCGAGCCAGGCGGCGTCTTCCTCGCCGTCCCCCCTCCCGACGCCGACGAAAATCAGGAGACCGGGCCCCGTCGCGGCGACGGTCGCCCCCCCGGCCTCCACGGACGCCGCCCGAACCCGCTGCACGACGATCCGCACGGCTCGCTCCTCCTCATCGACTGCGCGATTCCAGCCGCGGCATCCGCCCCGCGCCGGCGGGAAGGCCGTACCCGTGACGGCGTCCGACGACGACGGCCCCTCCGAGCCCGCGGGGCGCGCCCGTCTCCGCCGGGAGGCGGACGCCCCGGAGGTCTAGACGCACCGGAGCGTGCGCAGACGGTTGAGCGCCGCCGCCACCTCGAACATCCGCGGCAGCGCATAGTCGCCCCGGCGATACGGCGAGAGGATGTCCATCCCCTTCTCGTCGAGATCCCGTTTCAGAAGGGCGAGCGCCTCGGCGAGCGTCCTCTTCCCGTCCAGGTACCGCTCCCGCAGGTACACCAGGGCATCGCCGATCGCCCTTGTCTGGCTGATATCGGCGATCCCCCCGACACAGGAGAGGTCGATGGCGTGCGCGCCGAAGAGGATCGTGGCGGGCCCCTTCGCGGAGACGCTCGCCGCGCGCTTCCCGCGCGACGGGTCGACGCTCCGGGGAAGCGGACGCCGGGCCTTCACCGGGCCGAAACGGTCCCCCCCCTCGCGTTCCCGCGCGGCGGCGCGGTCCCGCGCGATCTGTTTGGCCTCCGCGGTCACGTCCCGCGGCAGATATTCCTCCATCGCGATCACCGTATCGGCGACGTCGAAGTAGTCGCCCGAGCCGCCCATCACCAGCAGCGTCGAGACGCCGAGGTCGCGCCCGAGCTGCCCGACCTTGTCGATGAACGGAGTGATCGGCTCCTTCTTCTTCGCCACGAGGCGCTGCATCCGCCCGTCGCGGATCATGAAGTTCGTCGCGGAGGTGTCCTCGTCGATGAGGAGCACCCGCGCGCCCGTCTCGAGCGCCTCCAGTATGTTGGCCGCCTGCGAGGTCGAGCCGCTCGCGTCCTGCGTCGAGAAGGAGGAGGTGTCCTTCCCGAACGGAAGATTCGAGATGAACGGGCTGATGTCCACGTTCTCGATGCCGCGGCCGTCCTCGGCGCGGATCTTCACGGCGCCCGTATCCGTGACGACGAGCTCCCTCCCGTCGCCGGGGATGTGGTTGTAGATTCCCTTCTCCACCGCGGCGAGGAGCGTGGACTTGCCATGGTAGCCGCCGCCCACCACCAACACCACGCCCGCGGGGATACCCATCCCCGTGACGCGCCCGCGGTTCGGCGTTTCGAACTCCGCGCGCAGGCCGGGGGGCGAACAGAACGGGACGACGGTCCCCTCCGCGAGCGGACGGTCGTCCACCCCGCTCACGCGCGGCAGGATGGCCCCGTCGGCGACGAAGGCGACGAGCCCCCTCCCCTCGAGGGCGTCGCGGATGCACTCGGCATCCTCGACCGTCTCCACCTGCCGCCTGACCGCCGCCGCGTCGAGGTTTGCGTAGCGGAGCGCCCCGTCCACAACGGCGGGGATCTCCCGGAAGAACAGCTCCTCCGCCTGCCGCCCCAGCACCGTCCTCCCGCGCGCCGGCAGCCCCACGACGAAACGGGCCTCGACCCCCTCCGCCCCCATGGTGACCGAGGTGCGCCGCAGCACCTCCTGCGGCGGCCGGTCGATTGAGACCAGGCCGCTCCCGCCGGTGCCGCGGCTTCCCGCCCGGGCGCGCGAGGAGAGGGCGTAGAATCTGCGCGTGATAAAATCCTCGAGGGCGGTCGCCCGGACAGGCGTGCGAAGCAGTTCGGGAGGAAAGCCGGCCACGTTCCGGGGGACGGTGACGATCACCTGGCTGGGCGGGGCGAACGGGTCCGGCTGGACGTAGTCCACCTCGAGCCGGTACCCCGGAAACGCGTAGGCGCCGCGGATCTCCCTGTACGCGGGGTACCCCCGCCCGTCGATCCGCTGCAGGATCCTTCGGAGTTCGTCGGCCGCGCCGCCCTGCCGGGGGGTTCGGGATTGGACCACGGTGTCTTCTTCTCGCGGAATGGGCTGCGCGCGCAACGACCCCGGGGGCCGGAGGCGGCATGCAGCCGGATTACCGCCCCGGGACGCCCAACTGCTCCCGGAGATCCTTGATCTCGGCGTCGATCGCGGCGATCTCCTGCGGCGGCTTGTTCTGTTGCACGGCCTCCGCCCGCCTGTGCGTGAGCACCCGCAGCCGGTCCTCCAGGAGGGTCGGCGCCGCCGGCCCCTCGGGCCCCGGCGCGACGACGGCGTGGGGCCGGCTCCGCCGCATCTCCTGCTTCGTGTGTGTCTGTTTGAACTCCGCGTCCAGCTGCTGCTCCAAAAACGGATGGTCGTAGTCCTCGGCGCGTGCGAAAAGGACCGAGACCGCCAGCACGGCGACGAGGACCGCGTACCGGCAATAGTGCATACCGCGCCTCCCGGGGATGGATGACACCGCTACCGTGCGGTACCAGTATACCCGTCCCGCGGGGCGATGGGAAATGCAATCTCCCCGCGGTTGACACCGGGGCCGCCATCTGCAATCATCCACCTGAAGGCGGGTATCCCCGCCACCGGAGCAGCCGATGCGCATCTCCAACATCTTCTCCAACATCCCGGCGAACACCGCTTCGGAGATCGTCGAGCGGGTCGTGCGTTCCTCCGCGGTCACCATCGAGCGCATCATCTCCCCGCGCGGGTACGCATCGCCCGAGGGATTCTGGTACGACGGAACGCGGAACGAGTGGGTGCTGGTGCTGCAGGGCGGGGCGGGGATCCTGTTCGAGGGGGAGTCGTCCCCCCGCCTGCTCTCCGTCGGCGACCAGCTTGTCATCCCGGCGCATGCGCGGCACCGCGTGGAGTGGACCGACCCCGACCGGGAAACGGTCTGGCTCGCGGTCTACTATTAAGCGCGAGCATTCCTCATAAGGTTTATTTCGGGGACATTGCATGAAGATAACAGTCCTCGCACTGCTTCTCCCGTGCCTGCTGTCCGTTCCGCTTCTCGCGCACGGGGCTGAAATCGCCGGAGAGACCATCACGCTGACCCTCCCGCAGTTGCACTGGGTTCTCGAGTTCGGGGCGCCCGGTTTCGTGCTCCGGGAGAAAGAGGTCGTCGAGTCGAAAGAAGCGACGCGTTTCTTCGCCGTGAATGCAAAGACAGGCATGGTCATGTCCGCTTTCCTCGAGAAGGCCGACCACCCCGGGGACTCGAAGGAATGCCGGGCCTTCTACTGGGAGCGGGGGAAGAAATCGCCCACCAGGAAAGACGATTTCTCAATGTCGGAATCCGGCGGAATGGCGATCCTCGAATACATCGTGCAAGAGACGGAAGGCGTCAAGGTCAACCAGAAGAATATGAATGTCTATCTCTCCCGCGACGGCTACTGGGGGGATATCCATCTTTCCAAAGTCAAATTCAATGCGGGAGAGGAGAAGCTCTTCAAAGAGGTTCTCGGGAAAGTGCGGTTCAGGCCTAAAGCCGCCCTATCCGATCGGCCGGCCCCCCGGCACTATGGCCTCCCCGAACACGGATCGATCACCCTTGATGTGCCGGAATCCTGGTCCGACGCCATCCCCCCCCCGGGCAAACTCCCCAACCCTACCGTTGTATTCGCTCCGAAATCAGGCAATGAATTCAGCATTCTGATTACACCCTACTGGAGTTTGAGAAACGAAGCGGGATTCAACAGCCCAGGGAAGCTCACGCACCTTGTAGAACAACTCGGCAAGAAACATATCGCGGGCTCGGTTGGGCAAAAACTCACACTGCAGGAATTCTGCAATCCTTCCGTGGCGGGGTACTATTGCTCTTTTACCGACAAGGCCCCCAAGCCGGGCGGATGGACCTACGCGACCCAGGGGGCTTTCGGCATCGAGGACTTGATGATCCATTTCACCATCCTCACGAACACGAAAGACTCCCCGGAGGAGAAAGCGGCCTTCACCATGCTGCGCACCATGCAGCGGCATAAGGAACCGGAAGCGGCTGCCGTCAAGCGCCCCATGCGGTGCTGGAAATGCACGAAGACATTTGAGACAGAGGAACAAGCGCCGGGCGGGAAATGCCCTCATTGCGGCGCAGCGTGGAAGGCCCTTGGGGAGGACTCAACGAATAACGAGATCGTCAAAAAAATGTCACTCCTCTATGACAAATTTTCATTTCGGGGTGACATTGGCGATGGCGGCGGGATATGAACACAAGGAACGCGTCAACAGTTATGACCTATATACATTTTCACTCGATGAATGTGATTTCATCGTAAAGAAGGTCACTGACGGACTCGAGATTTATGTCAGCGGCCAAGATATCAAGAAGTGCGAGGGATTGTTGGATACCCTCATCAAATCGGCCGAACAGCAGGAATAGTCCGGGATGTTATTACCTTGTGGCATATGTATAAATAATGCATACTTATATGCATGAGAACAACGCTCAACATCAACGACCGTATCCTCCTCAAGGCGGCCGAGATGACCGGGGTGAAGGAGAAGACCTCCCTCGTGCACATGGGACTGGAGGCGCTCATCGCCCTTGAGAGCGCGAGGCGCCTGGCGAGTCTCGGGGGCACGGAGCCGCGCCTTGCGCGAATTCCCCGCCGGCGCGGGTGAGGCGCGCGCATGGTCCTCGTCGATACATCCGTATGGGTGGATCACCTCCGCCGCGGAGAACCCGGTCTCCGGGACCTTCTCACCGCCGGGCGCGTGTCGACCCATCCGTTCGTCATCGGCGAACTGGCATGCGGGAACATCTCCCAGCGGGAGCGAATTCTCGCCCTTCTTCAATCCTTGCCCTCTGTACGGGTGGCTACGGACGGGGAGGTGCTTCAATTCGTCACTGCCCGCCGTCTCTACGGCATGGGGCTCGGCTGGATCGACGCGCATCTCCTCGCCTCCGCCTGCCTCACGTGCATATCCCTCTGGACAAGGGACCGAAGGCTTTCGTCCGCCGCTTCGCGCATCCGTGTGGCACTGCATACATAGACTGGGATACGAGAATTCCGCCCCTGCATGAATCCGGCTCTCTCGCATAGACTGGCCGAACTCGCCGCGCTCTTTTTCCGCCTCGGGGCCACCGCCTTCGGCGGCCCGGCCGCCCACCTGGCGATGATACACGACGAGACGGTGCGGCGGCGCCAATGGCTCGACGACCAGCGGTTCCTCGACCTCGTCGGCGCGACGAACCTCATCCCCGGGCCCAACTCCACCGAGATGGCGATCCATATCGGCTTCCTGCGCGCGGGGTGGCGCGGGCTCCTCGTCGCCGGCGCCAGCTTCATCGTCCCCGCCGTGTGCATCGTGACGGCGCTCGCCTGGGGATACGTGCGCGTGGGCTCCGCCCCGGAGCTCGACGGACTCCTCTACGGGATCAAGCCGGTGGTCATCGCGATCATCGCGCAGGCGATCTGGTTTCTCGGGCGGAAGGCGGTAACGGGCGCGGGCACCGCCCTGATCGCCGCCCTCGTCGCCACCCTCTACCTCGCGGGGGCGAACGAGATCGCCCTTCTCCTCGGCGGCGGGGCCGCGGTGATGGCGGCGAGGAATCTGCCGCGTCTCCGCCGCGGGGCGCTCGGCTCGTGCATCGTTCCCCTCGGCGGCCTCGGCGCCTTCTCGGCGGCGCAGGCGCACTGGTCGTACCCGGCGCTGTTTCTCACCTGCCTCAAGATCGGGTCCGTCTGGTACGGGAGCGGCTACGTGCTCCTGGCGTTCCTCCGGGCAGACTTCGTCGCGCACCACGGCTGGATCACCGAGCGGCAGCTCCTCGACGCCATCGCCGTCGGCCAGGTGACCCCCGGCCCGCTCTTCACCACGGTCACCTTCATCGGCTACCTCCTCGGCGGCGTTGCGGGGGCCCTGCTCGCCACGCTCGGCATCTTCATCCCCTCGATCGTCCTCGTCTCCCTCACCAACCCGATCATCCCGCGGATACGACGCTCCCCGTGGGCGGTTGGCCTCCTCGACGGCATCAACGCCTCCTCGCTCGGCCTCATGGCGGCGGTGACGTGGCAGTTGGGCGTGAAGGCGCTGTGCGACCCGTTCGCCGTCCTCGTCGCCTGCGCCTCGATCGCCCTGCTGCTCCGGTACCGGATCAACTCGACCTGGCTCATCGCGGGCGGGGCGCTGCTGGGGCTGGGGAGGACGCTGCTTTGACGAGAAGACAGGGCCTCCTCTGCCTCCTCCTCGCCGTCACCGCCGCGGCGGGGCTCCTTGCACGGCGCTACGGCGGTCCGGGTGCGTGGCTGATCCGGGGATCGCTCGGGGGGTTCTTCTACGTGCTCTTCTGGTGCCTCCTCGCCTTTCTCCTGTGTCCGCGCCTCCGCCCGGGGGCGCTTGTCCTCGCCGTCGTCGCCGCGACCTGCCTGATCGAGTTCGCCCAGCTTTGGCGTCCGCCGTTCCTCGAGGCCGTCCGTCGAACCGCCGCGGGGGAACTGCTGGTGGGATCGGTCTTCGGCTGGGCCGACATCCCCTGGTATCTCGCCGGCGGTCTCGCCGCCCGGCTCGCGGAGCGGGCGCTGCCGCCGGGGAGGTCACCCGAGGGAGCGGATCTCGTCGACTAGGGCGCGGACGAACTCCTTCTCCTTCACCTTCCGGACGACCTTCCCCTTCCGGAAGATGAGCCCCTCGCCTTTCCCGCCCGCGAGCCCCACGTCCGCCTCGCGCGCCTCGCCGGGGCCGTTCACCGCGCAGCCCATGATCGCCACGGTGACGGGGAGGCGGAGATCGACGATTTCGCGCTGCACCTCCTCCACGATCCGCACCATGTCGATCCGGGTGCGGCCGCAGGTGGGGCAGGAGACGAGCGTGGGGCCGAAGCTCCTCAGGCCGAGGGACTGGAGGAGCTCGCGGGCGATGAGCACCTCCTCGACCGGGTCGCCGGTCACGGAGACGCGAAGCGTGTCCCCGATCCCCTCGAGGAGGAGATGACCGAGCGCCGCGGAGGAGCGCACCGCCGAGATGCGCGGGGGGCCCGCCTCGGTGACGCCGATGTGCAGCGGGTAGCGGACCGCCCTCGAGATCCGCTCGTACGCCTCGATCGTGCCGCGCACCGAGGAGGCTTTGACCGAGATCTTGATGCGGTCGTGCCCCGCGTCCTCCAGCATCCTCGCGCCCAGGACGGCGCTCTCCGCCAGCGCCGCGGGCGTCGGCCCGCCGTGCTTCTTCAGCATCCCCTTCTCCACTGAGCCGGCGTTCACCCCGACGCGGATCGGGATCCCCCTTTCAAGGGCGGCTTTCGCGACCTCCGCGACGCGGCGCGCGCCGCCGATGTTGCCGGGGTTGATCCGGATCCCGTCCGCCCCCTCGCCGATCGCGATGAGGGCGAGCCGGTGGTCGAAATGGATATCGGCGACGAGCGGGATGGAGACGGCGGCCCGGATCCTCCCGATCGCGCGGGCGGACTCCTCGTCGGGGACCGCCACCCGGACGATCTCGCAGCCGGCGGCGGCGAGGCGGGCGATCTCCGCGACGGTGGAGGTGACGTCGGCGGTAAACGTCTTCGTCATCGACTGGATCGAGACCGGCGCCCCGCCCCCGATCGCGACGTCGCCGAGCGAGATCCGCCGGGTCTTCTTCCGCGCGCTCCTCATCCCGCCCTCCCTCCCCGGGAAACCCGGCGCGAGCCCCGCCGCGCATGGCGCGCCGCGCTCACGGCTTTTCGGCCGGGGCGCCGCCCCGGAACAGACTCGCGATCCCCTCCCCCCAGCTGCGCACCACGTCGTTGGCCGACACCATCAGCATGAACGCCAGGAGCAGGGCGACGAAAACGTTCTGGACGGCCGTCATCACCCGCGCGCTGAGCGGCTTCCCTCGCACGCGCTCGACGAGGGCGATGAGGATGTGCCCGCCGTCGAGGACCGGGACCGGGAGGAGGTTGAGCACGCCGAGGTTCACGCTGATCACGGCCATGATGTAGGCGAACTGCCTGAGCCCCGCCTGCATCGAGTAGCTCATGATCTGGACGATGCCGATGGGGCCCGCGAGGCCGCGGGGCGAGACGGCCCGCAGCACGAGGCCCTTCATCGTGAGATACATCTCCCGCACGTTCCGGGCCAGTTCGCCGACCGGATTGCGGTACAAATAGACCACCAGCCCGTTCGCCTCGAGCTCGCGCATCGGCACCGCGGTCTTGAGCCGCACCCCGATCGCCGGGGCCCCGAGCGCCTCGCTCCAGCGCGGCGCCACTGTCGCCTCCGCCGCCTTCCCCCGCCGCAGCAGCCCGAGCCGGACCTGCTCCCCGCCGCGGATCGTCCGCATCAGCTGCTCCCACGAGCGGACGGCGGCCCCATCGGCCGAGACGATGAAATCGCCGTTTCGCATCCCCGCCGCCGCGGCCGGCGTCCCCTCGAGCACATCCACCGAGACGAGCTCCACGGGGTAGATCCCGATCCGCTTCAACTGCAGCTTCTCGTCCTTCTCGGGCACGATCCGCTCGATTCGGGGAAGAGCGTCGCGCACGAAGGCGATCTCGACCGCCGGGGTCGTGGCGTAGACGATCGCCTTGTTCAGATCCTCCCAGCGGCCGACCCGGTTCCCGTTCACCGAGAGGACCCGGTCGCCGGCCCGCAGCCCCGCCCGCTCCGCGGGGGAGCCCTCCGCCACGCTGCCGATGACCGTGCTCTCCAGGTTGGCGGGCACCGGAAAACCGGCGATATAGAGCCCCGAGAAGAGCAGGAAGGCGGTGAGGATGTTCATCGCGGGGCCGCAGGCGCACAGGGCGATCCTCGTCAGGAGCCGGCTCGCGTAGTAGCCGTCCCGCACGCCGCGCGGATCGACGCCGTCCTCGAACTCCATCCCCGCGAGCTTCACGTACCCGCCGAAGAGGATCCAGGAGAGCCGGTACTCGGTTCCCCCCCGTCTGAAGCCCCAGATCTTCGGGGGGAAACCGATCGAGAAGATCTCCACCCGGATCCCGCACAGCTTGGCGACGATGAAGTGCCCGAGCTCGTGGATGAAGACCACGATCCCGAGCGCGAGCACGCCGAGGACGATCGAGAGGAAATGCTCGGGGATCCAGCCGCCGACGGCGGCGATGATGCCGCTCATTCCGCCCTCCCCGCCTCGGCCCGGGCCCACGCGTCCGCCCGGAATATCTCCTCCAGCGACGGCGCCCGGACCGCCTCGTGCCCCCGCATCGCCCCCTCGACGACCGCGGCGATCGCGGCGAACGAAATCTCGCCCGCGAGGAACCGCTGCACCGCGACCTCGTTGGCCGCGTTCATCACCGCTGGCATCGTCCCTCCCGCCGCCATCGCCCGCCGGGCCAGTTCGAGGGCGGGGAAGCGCGCGGGGTCGGGGCGCTCGAACTGCAGCGCCCCGAGCCGGTCGAGACGGAGCGGGTCCCACGGCGCGGAGAGACGGCGCGGGTGGAGGAGCGCGTACTGTATCGGGATGCGCATGTCGGCGGGGCTGAGCTGGGCGATCATCGAGCCGTCCTCGAACTCGACGAGCGAGTGCATGGCGCTCTCCGGGTGGACGAGCACGTCGATCCTCTCCGGGGCGACGCCGAAGAGCCAGCGGGCCTCGATCATCTCGAGCGCCTTGTTCATCATCGTCGCGGAATCGATGCTGACCTTTTTCCCCATCTTCCAGCGCGGGTGCCTGAGCGCCTCCTCGGGCGTCGCCCGGGCCATCCGCGCCTTCGAGAGGCGCAAGAACGGCCCCCCGGAGGCGGTGAGGACGAGCCGCCGCACCTCCCCGTGCGCGCCCGCGCGCAGGCACTGGTGGATCGCGCTGTGCTCGCTGTCGACGGGGAGCAGCTCCGCGCCGCGGCGGGCGGCCTCGCCCATGATGATCTCGCCGGCGCAGACGAGGGCCTCCTTGTTCGCGAGGGCGATCCGCTTCCCCGCGCGCACGGCCTCGAGCGTCGGCAGCACGCCGGCCGCGCCGACCATCGCCGAGACGACCGTGTCCGCCCCGGGCATCGACGCGAGGCGCAGCATCCCCTCGCGCCCTCCCGCCACCTCGACGGCGCCGCCGACGGCCGTCCGCAGCTCCGCCGCCCGCGCCTCGTCCTCCACCGCGACGAGGCGCGGCTTGAAGCGGGCGATCTGCTCCTTCAACGCGGCGATGTTCCGGCGGACGCCGAGGCCGACGACGCGGAGCTCGCCGGGGAACGCCTCGACGACCTTGAGGGTGTTCACCCCGATGGAGCCGGTGGACCCGAGGATGACGATCGTCTTCATCGCGCCAGCACCAGATAGAGGTACATCACGGGGAGCGCGGGGAGCAGGCTGTCCAGCACGTCGAGCGTCCCGCCCATGCCCGGAATGGAGCCGCTCGAGTCCTTCACGCCCGCGGAGCGCTTCAGGGCCGACTCCACCAGATCGCCCGCCTGGCCCACCACGCTGAGGAGCAGGCCGAGGGCGAGCGCGGAGCCGGCGGAGAGCCCGCACGGGAACCAGCGCCACGCAACGAGTCCCCCGGCGATCCCGCCCGCGAGGTTCGCCGCCGCCCCCTCCCATGTCTTGCCCGGGCTGAGGCGCGGGACGAGCTTGTGCCGCCCCACCGTCTTCCCTACGAGATACGCGAGGATGTCCCCGCCCTTGACGATGAGGAAGAGCGCGTAGAGGAGCCAGCGCCCCTCCACGCCGGGGAGGTAGAGTATCCGGAAGATAAACGACCAGAGCCAGGCGACGTAGACGAACCCGGTGACGGCGCCCGCGGTGCCGGTGAGCGCATGCGCGCGGTCGCGCCCGAAGGTCTCGAGGAGGAGCAGCCCCAGCAGCAGCGCCACCGCCGCGGCGAGCTCCATCCGCCCCCCCGACGCGGGGAGGGCGCAGTCGGCAAACACGGCGGCGAGGTAGAGGACGACCGCCGCGCTCCCGTAGCCGGAGCGGACGCGCATCCCCCTGGCCTCGAGCAGCCCGTAGTACTCCTGCACGGCCGCGACCCCCATGAGGGCGGCGACCCCGAACGCGGCGATCGCCGCGGGCCCCCGGCTGAACCAGACCGAGAGGATGCCGGTGGCGATCAAAACCGCGGCGCTGACGACACGAGTGGCGAACATCGGCGATACCCCCGGGTCACACCCCGCCGAATCTCCGCTCCCGCCGCTGGTAGTCGAGGAGCGCTCGGACGAGGTGCGGTCTTCGGAAGTCCGGCCAGTAGACCGGGGTGACGTGCATCTCCGCGTACGATATCTGCCAGAGGAGGAAGTTGCTGACGCGCATCTCCCCGCTCGTGCGGATGAGCAGGTCGGGGTCGGGGATGCCGGCGGTGTAGAGGCTCCCGGCGACGGTCTCCTCACCCACCTCCTCCGCCGTGAGTTCCCCGCGCGCCGCCCGCGCGCAGAGTTGGCGGACCGCGTCCACGATCTCGCTCCTCCCCCCGTAGTTCAACGCGAGGATGAGCGTGAGCCCCGTGTTCGAGGCGGTCGCGGCGCACGCCTTTTGCAGCGCCCCCTGCACGTCGGACGGCAGGCCGGCGATGCGGCCGATCGCCCGCAGGCGGACGTTGTTGCGGTTGAGTTCGGCCTCCTCCCGCGCCAGGAAGCGCTTGAGCAGCGCCATCAGCGAGGAGACCTCGCGTTTCGGCCGCTTCCAGTTCTCCACCGAGAAGGCGTAGAGCGTGAGGTACCCGATCCCCAGCTCGCCGGCGGCGCGCACGATCTCCCGTATCGACTCGGCCCCCGCCAGGTGCCCCCTGATCCGCGACAGTCCGCGCGCGCGCGCCCAGCGGCCGTTGCCGTCCATGATGATGGCGACGTGCGCGGGAACGCGGGCGGGGTCGAGGGACGAGCCGCCGGAGAGGCCTTTCGGTGCACGGTTCATTCGACCTCGCTCCGGGGATGCGGAGCGGCTGGGGGAATCAGGCGCTCTTCTTGCCCGCGGCGGCGTACTCCATCACCGGCTTCCCGGTCCCCCGCACCGCCTCTTCCGTGACGAGACATGCGGCGAGCCCGCGCTGGGAGGGGACCTCGTACATCACGTCCAGCATCAGCTCCTCGAGCATCAGCCGGAGGGCCCGCGCGCCGGTGCCTTTCTTCATCGCGCGCTGCGCGAGCTCGCGCAGCGCCCCGGGGGTGAACGAGAGCTCGACCCCCTCCATCGCGAGGAGCGCCTTGAACTGCCGGACGATGGCGTTGCGCGGTTCCGTGAGGATGCGGACGAGATCCTCCTCGCCGAGCCCCGCGAGGGTCGCGACCGCCGGCATGCGCCCGACGAACTCCGGGATCAGGCCGTACTCGATCAGATCCTCCGGCTGCACCTGGGCGAGGATCTCTCCGCGCAGCTTCTCCCTCTCCCCGGAGAGCTTCACCCCGAAGCCGACCCGCTTCTGTCCGAGGCGCCGGGAGATGATCTCCTCCAGCCCGTTGAACGCCCCGCCGCAGACGAAGAGGATGTTCGTCGTGTCGACCTGGATGTACTCCTGGTGGGGGTGCTTCCGTCCGCCCTTCGGCGGGACGTTGGCGACGGTCCCCTCGAGGATCTTCAGGAGCGCCTGCTGGACCCCCTCCCCGGAGACGTCGCGGGTGATCGAGACGTTCCCGGTCGAGCGGCGCAGCTTGTCGATCTCGTCGATATAGACGATGCCGCGCTCCGCCCAGGCGGTGTCGTAGTTCGCCGCCTGCAGCAGGCGCAGCACGACGTTCTCCACGTCCTCGCCCACGTAACCGGCCTCGGTCAGGGTGGTGGCGTCGGAGATGCTGAACGGGACGTCGAGGATCCTCGCGAGCGTCCGGGCGAAGAGGGTCTTCCCCGAGCCGGTGGGGCCGATCAGGAGGATGTTGCTCTTCTCGATCTCCACGCCGCCCGGCTCGCCGCAGACGAGCCGCTTGCCGTGGTTGTGCACGGCGACCGCGATCGCGCGCTTGGCCCGCTCCTGGCCGATCACGTACTCGTCGAGACGGCGCTTGATCTCGGCGGGCTTGGGGACCTTGACGCGATGCGCGCCCCGCGGCTGCGCGAGGAAGGCGCGACACAGCTCGACGCACCGGTCGCAGATGTTCGCAGAAGAGCCGGCGATGAGCTTCCCGACGGAGGCGCGGTCGCGCCCGCAGAAGGAGCATTTCGCGGCGCGCCGGCGCGCGGCCGGGGTCTTACTTGGCACCCTTGGCCTCTTTCTGCGTCATGATCACCTGGTCCACCAGCCCGTAGTTCCGCGCCTCCTCGGCGCTCATGTAGAAGTCCCGGTCGGTGTCGCGCGCGATGTCCGCAAGCGGCTTGCCGGTGTGGTGGGAGAGGAGCTCGTTGATCTTCTCGCGCAGGCGCAGGATCTCCTGCGCCTGGATGCTGATGTCGGCGGCCGCGCCCTGCACGCCGCCCCACGGCTGGTGGATCATAAGCCGCGCGTGCGGGAGGCAGTGGCGCTTCCCCTTTGTCCCCGCCGCGAGGAGAAGCGCCGCCATCGACGCCGCCTGCCCGATGCAGTAGGTGTGCACGTCGCATCGGACGAACTGGATCGTGTCGTAGACCGCCAGCCCCGCGGTGACGGAGCCGCCGGGGGAGTTGATGTAGAGGTTGATGTCCTTGTCCGGATCCTCGCTCTGGAGGAAGAGCATCTGGGCGACGACGATGTTCGAGACGGTATCGTCGATCTCCGTGCCGACGAAGACGATCCGGTCCTTGAGAAGCCGCGAGTAGATGTCGTACGCCCGCTCGTAACGGCCGGACGTCTCGACCACCATCGGGATGAGCTGATTCTTCATGTCGCCTCCGCGCATTGCGCCCGCATTCCCCGCGCGCTGCGCGGGCACCAGCCCGCGCACCGCCCCGGAGGCCCGAGAGCCCCCTACCTCGCCTCCCGCACCTTCGCCTTCTCGAGCAGGAACGTTTCGATCTTCTCCCGGACGATGTCGTTCTCGATCTCGTCGAGCCGGTCGTCCTTCTCGAGGGCGGCGCGCACCTCCGCCGGTTCCCGTTTCGCGGAGGCGGCGATCTGCGCGACCCTCGCCTCCACCTCGGCGGGCGTGACGGCGATCTTCTCGCGCCGGGCGATGCTCCCGTAGACGAGGGAGAGGGCAAGGCGCTTCTCGGCGTCCTTGCGGGAGACCGCCAGAAGCTCCTCCTTGCGATCGAGGATATCCTCCTTCTTGAGCCCCCGCGCCAGGAGGTTCCCCGCGGCCTTCTGGGCGAGGGAGACCCCGTCCAGCGCCGCGCGCGTCTCGGGGAGGGGCACCGCGTGGCGCTCCAGGAGGTAGTCGTTGATCTGGCGGATCAGGTCGTCTCGCGCCTCCGCCTCGGCGTACGCGCGCAGATCCTTCCGGACCGACGCGCGGAGCTCCTCAAGGTTCGCGCAGTTCCCAAGCCTTTTGCAGAAGTCGTCGTTCAGCTCCGGGAGGCGCTTCTCCTTCAGCTCGCGGATTGTGACGACGAAACGCGCCTCCTTGCCGGCGAGACCCTCCCGCAGCCCCTCCGCGGGGAGTTTGAGGGTGAATTCGCGGACCTCACCCGGCGAGGCGGCGGCGAGCTTCTCGCAGAAGCCGTCGCAGTACGCCTTCGGCCCCGCCTCGATCCAGGCGGCGCGCTTCTCGTCGAAGACCGTCCCGCCCGTCTCGCCGGAGATATCGAGGAGGGCGAGGTCGCCGTCCCGGAGCCCGCGCCCCTCGACGGGGACGATCTCGGCGTGCCGGTCGAGGAGCATCCGGATATACCCCTCGACATCCTCCTCCTTCGCCTCGATCTTCTTCTTGGCGACCTTGATCCCGGTGTAGCCGCTCGCCGCCACCTCCGGCCACACCTCGACCTCGACCTCGAAACGGAACGGCTGCCCCGGGGAGAGGGGGAACGAGTCGATATCGAGGCGGGGCGGGACGGCGGGGGAGAGACGCTGCTCCCGGAGGGCGGACTCGACCGACTCCTCGATGAGCCGTTCCTTGATATCCACGCGCACCTTCGCGCCGTAGTGGAGCTCGATGACCTTGCGCGGGGCCTTGCCGGGGCGGAAGCCGGGGACGACCGCCCCGCGGCCCGCCTCCGTGTAGGCGCGCTCCAACTCCTCGTCGACGCGCCCCGCGGGCACCTCGATGCGCAGTTTCCTCTTGCACGGACCGAGCGTCTCGATCTTCAGTTCCATCCGCAACCCCTTGCCGTCGCCGGCCCCTCCGCGGCGCCGAAAAGAACGCCCGCCCCCGCTCCCGCGGGGCCGGTCGATGCACCCACGCTTCTCCACGCCGCGGGGGAGGCGAGCCCTTGTCCCGCCGGGGATCGCCGGCGCCCCCCTGCCGGCGGGCTGCCCCGGCGCATCAGGAAGGAGTAATGGAGCGAGCGAGGGGATTCGAACCCCCGACAGCCACCTTGGCAAGGTGGTGCTCTACCAGCTGAGCTACGCTCGCCCCCGCGATCAGCCGCCAGATCCTCGGTGCCGCATCCCCGCCCGCCGCGCATGGTGCGAGAGGGGGGAGTCGAACCCCCACGCCTTGCGGCATAAGATCCTAAATCTTACGTGTCTGCCAGTTCCACCACTCTCGCGACGGCCACGGCGTACGACCAGACACCCGGGATTGAACGCGGGTCGCACCCGAGCCGGCGCGATACCGCCGATCGATGCCGGGGCGATCCGGTCGATTCGGTCCCCCCGCCTTCACCCTTGCGCCTTGCGACTCTCCTGACGAAGTAATGGTGCGCCACCAGGGACTCGAACCCCGAACCTCCTGATTAAGAGTCAGCTGCTCTACCATTGAGCTAGTGGCGCCCGGGCACTATAGTATACTACCGCCTACAACGGGTCAAGGGTCTCCTCCGGGTCCGCGGGACCCGGGGGCCCCGTGGAGCGCCGGATGCTTTCGACCGTGCTTCTCTCCCTGCTGCTCGCCGCCCCCTCCGCGGCCGCCCCCCCGCTCGTCCCCGGGGAGAAGCTCCAGTACAAGGGCTACGTCCTCGGCTGGATCCCCGTGGGAAACGTCTGGTTCGAGGTCGGGAAGGAGACGCGCGCGGGCCGGGAAACGTACCGCATCGACGCCCGCGCCTACGGGAGCTACCTGATCTACACGCTCGACATCCGGATGACCTCCTGGGTGGACGCGGAGACGCTCAGGAGCGTCGAGTTCCGACGCCGGGAGGTCGGCTCCGAGAAGCGTGACCACCGCGTCCTCTTCGACCGCGAGGCGGGGCGGGGCACCTTCCTCCGGAAGGCGGGGAGGTTCTCCTCCGTGGAGATGATGGACGAGGCCCCGTGGGAGACGCGCGCCGTCTTCCCGCTCGACGCCGAGACGAACGACATCCTCTACACGCTCTACTTCGCCCGGGGGATCGGCGACGCGGTCGGGACCCGCAAAAACTACCGGTTCGTGGAGAACCGGGACGTCTGGAACGCGCGGGTGACCGTGGCCGGGGAGGAGACGCTCCCCCTCGGCAGGCTGGGGACGTTCGACGCGCTGAGGATCGGCATCGAGCCCGACTACGGCGAGGAGGAGGAGAAGGGCAGGAGGTTCAGCGGCCTCTTCGGCGTCCAGGGCACCCTGCGGGTCGTCGTGGACAAGAAGACCCGCATCCCGCTCGTCGTGAGCGGCGAGCTCCCGTTCGTCGTCTTCCGTCCCACCGTCTCCGTGGTGCTCCAGGAGTTGTCGCTGCCCGCGGCGGCGCACTGATCCCCCGCCCGCGTCCTACCGCTCCTCGAGCTCCATCAGCACATCGCCCGTCTCGATGTCGACCACCGCGTCGGCCACCCCGTTCCCGTTCAGGTCCGCGAACCTCGCCTCCGGCGGCCCGTCCCCCTCCAGGTCAACCATCGTCCCGACCGGCGGCTGCTGCGCGATCGGCGGGTTCCACGCCGCCCCGTCGTACGTGTGCTCCGGCACCCCGTCGCCCTCGTAGTCCAGCGTCGTCCCCATGCGCGGGCCGACCGGGATGACCGGCTCCTCGAGCTCCATCAGCACCTTGCCCGTCCCGATGTCGACCACCG